>Ga0268264_10000206_pt1 | contig 120365 bp, 113 predicted proteins | sample KBSSwiS32_FD_190357 | JGI IMG/M metagenome (GOLD analysis project Ga0268264, IMG submission 190357) | Switchgrass rhizosphere microbial communities from Kellogg Biological Station, Michigan, USA - KBS Switchgrass S3-2 (SPAdes) (version 2) | ecosystem: Host-associated > Plants > Roots >... | reverse complement strand
CCACAACCGAGAGCACCTCGACCTCGTCGCCGCCGAACTCAACGGCCGACCCCGCAAAACCCTCGAATGGAAGACTCCAGCAGAAGCGCTCAACGAACTGCTGTTGCGATGACCGACTGAATCCGCCGGGTCATAGCAACCATGAGTTACAGATGATCAAGGATCGTGGCCGTCGGCGCCAGTGCTGTGCGGGCGGTGTAACAGCTAGCTGGGACGAGACGCTGTTGAGGTAGCCGCGCTTTCTGCAAGCTTCTTTCAGGCGAGATAAACAACTTTCTCGTAGCGCTGGACGTCAGGGCTGAAGGCAATGACTGAGATTCCAGAGCCGGGTTGGTACCCGGATCAAGATGTCGACGGTTACCGATATTTCGACGGCCTGAGTTGGGGGGAACGGATCGTTGCCGCTCCGCCGGCTGTGGTGTCCGTGAGACCGCAGTTAGGGCGAGTGCCTAGTGGCGCGATAGGTCCACCCGTCGGCTTGTCACGCCACGACCTGTTGCATGCCCTGACCCGGACCGAACATGCGGTCTGAGGCCTGCCGGATCAGCCGTTCTTGATTTGGCCGTAATGGTTGCCGGGGTTGTCGTCCCGCCCGTAGTGGTTTCCGGGGTTGTCGTCGCGACCATTCGGCTGCGGGACGGTGAACGGGGCGCTGGCGGTGGCGGCGTGGGCCGGGGTCATGGAGACCACCTGAATCACCGGAACCGCCCAGGCAACCGCGCCACCAATGATCGCCCCGCGCTTCAACATCGTCCGGCGGTCGATCTGGCTTGGCTGTTCGGTCATCCCGTGAACCCCCGTTGATGGTCGATGCATACGTGTGTGATGGGAATTATGCACTACGGCGGTATTACGCGATACGCCGACCTGCTCCATATATCAACGCCAGCCCCCGGCTCGGAACCTCTGAAAACTCAAACGATTCGGCGCTGTGATCACAGGAAAGGTGAGCCTGACGATGTTTTCCTCTGAGAGGCCCCCTCGCCATTGCCCCATCTGTGGGGCGACCATCCGCCGCTACGTCGACCGGCCTCGCTTGCCCATCCGGGAATTGCACGAATACCCGGGCGCGCGACCGGCCTTGACCGGTCTCTGCGCCGGCGACCCGTATTGGGCCCGCACCCGGAACGCTCAGTGAACGAGCGCCCAGCCGTCGTTCGGTTGGCGGTCCGGCCGTGCTGAAATCCCTGTGGGCGTCGGTACAAGGTGATCCCGTATTCATGCGCCGGGTCAACGGCTGGCTGGCAATTTTTTGGGTCGCGATGATCCCCATCTCCTACTTCATGGGGTGGCTCAACAGCGTCGTCTATGTGTCGGCGTTGAGCCTGTGGGCCCTGGTGTCCGGGCATTGGTCGGCGTGGCAAGCAGCTCGCGTCGAAGTTACCCAGGCTGAGCAGGCCGCCGAGCAAGCGAAGGTCGACGTGCCGGGTGAGGTGGTCAACGCCCTGCTCGAGCAGACCACCATCCAGCCTGAAAGCTGACTAAGTCAATGCCAAACTGCCCGACGTAGGCCTCGGCACCCGACAATTGAGCCCACCTCTCCACGGGGGCGGAAGAGGTGGGCCAGCACAGACTGGCACAGACGGTTGGCATTCTGTGCGAGGCTAGCCGGAGTCACGTGTTGAGACCTCTATGCCGGTGAGGGCCGCGACCCACGATAAACATCAACGAACCGAGCACGAGTAGCAGCAGCGCGAACGCCAAGACTGGCCGAGTCGGGCCACCGGTTTCGGCCAGAGCTGGCGTCGCGGACTGGTCAGCAACGACGGAAATGGATTCGCCCAAGACGGCTCCGGCCACCTGGGATGGCGGCGGGCTCTCGGCGCGACCGGGAGCGGAGGACTGAACTACCGGCGGATTCGCGATAACCGTGGGCGGCGGAGCCGAGGTAGTTTGATCGTTCGCGGACAGACAGGTCTCGGTCGGCACGAAGCGCCCGCGCGCGGCTCCGCTGACGTGCACGTCGACCTGTACGAAACATTTCCCGGGCACCGAAGCGAGCAATCTGACTGAGACCTGGTTGGGCGAGTTCGTCGAGATCAAGAAATTATCATTTCGTTGGTTCAACGGGTCGGAACCGGCTTGGGGCTTGGCCAGAAGGTTCTGGTGAACGTGAAGCCTCGTCGGCTCGGCACGATCGCAGGCCTGTCCCGTGTGGGTGAATCCGATCCTCACCATGTCATCGATCACGCTGATGGTTGTGGACATCACTTTCACGCTAGAGGGACAATCCTCGAAAAGCTCTGGCAAAGCTCCAGAAACCGGAGCGCTCGCGGTCGTTCCCGGCCCGCTCAGCGGGGGTGTCGACGAGGCCGAAGCCGAAGCTGAAGCCGCCGCCGCCGAAGCCGACACCGCTGAGCTAGACGAAGTAGCCGAGGCGCTGGGCTGAGCACCGGCTGCGGAGGCATCCCCTCGCGGTATCAGGATGGCCGCAATGAATAGGCCGAGCAGGGCTACCCAAACTTGCGCGACGATGGGTTTTCCGGTTCGGCGTTGGACTGTGCGGGACATGCCGCTCCCCGTTCAAAAAGGCTACAGCTGCCTTTTCAGCCCGCGCTAATTCCCTCAGCGTAACCGGATTTGTCCCTGCAGCAACGTGACCGAATAAAGTAATCAACCACTAACTTACAGTATTCAATGGCGGCTCGGGCTTATATCTGAAATTCATCTGAACGTCTTCACCTTTTTCCCAAAACCAGATATGTGAAGCCGCGGTCGTTTCGATAAAGTACGAGCGATCCCTTACGCTGAACCGCGAGATAAACAGCATTCTTTGCTCGCGCACCAACGGGGACGTCAATGTTTGATCATGCACACCGAGCCATCATCGTCGCGGTCACGTTGGCGAGTACCGTTCTCGTACAACTTCCCAGCCATTCGGCGGTGGCGGCTACGACACCTACCGTCGTCGCCGCCGGCGACATTGCCTGCGCGCCCGGATCACCAGCAACCGCCACCACCTGTAACCAGATGCAGACCGCGAACATCATCGGAAAGATTGCCCCGAATTATCTTCTGCCTCTCGGAGACCTCGTGTATCCCGCCGGGACCCAACCCGGTTTCAGTAATTCCTATGCCCCTTCTTGGGGCATATACAAGTCGATCACTAAACCAATTCCTGGAAACCACGAATATGGGACAGCCGGAGCCGCCGGCTATTTCGGATATTTCGGAGCCCGGGCGACTCCATTACAACCGACCTGCGTGTCGGGCTGTAAGGGCTACTATTCCTTTTCCACCGGGTCATGGCATCTGGTCGCCCTCAACATACAATGCTCTGAGAGCCAGAATTCATGCGCCGATATGACCGCCGAGGCGGCTTGGCTCGACCGGGACTTGGCAGCTCATCCCAACAAGTGCACGCTCGCGTACATGCACAATCCCCTGTTCTCTGGTGGGTTTGGCGCGACGCCCGAGGTCAAGGTGCTTTGGGATGTCATGCAACGACATGGGGTGGATCTGGTCCTGACCGGACACGCACACAATTACCAACGCTTCGTTGCTCAAACACCCAACGGAATTGCGAGCAGCAACGGCATAGTCGAGATCGTCGCCGGCACCGGTGGTGCCAACCTGCAGACATTGGCCACCACTCAAAACCAGGCCGCGCGTATCAACCACAACTTCGGCGTGGTTCAGCTCAGCCTGGCATCGGGGGCCTGGACATCGAAATTCGTCACGACCAGCGGGACCGTCATGGACCCTTCATCGGGAAGGTGCCACTAGCTTCCACCTGCTGTTCGTCGAAGCCATGAACGCTTTAATAGAAAGATAATGTTCACCGGCTCATCCGCCCCACCTCGGGCTCTAGGCTGAGCGGATGGCCCACATTCTCGTGGTCGAGGACGACCCAACAGTCCGCGAGGTCGTCGTGTCCTACTTGCAGCACGACAAGCACACCGCCCACACCCTGATTGACGGAGGCGAAGCGGACGATTTCCTGAATTCCGCCGAGGCCTCGGGCGTGGACCTCGTGCTCTTGGACGTGATGCTTCCGACGATCGATGGCATCGAGGTGTGCCGACGTCTGCGTCAGGCCAGACGCGAACTGCCGGTCGTGATGCTGTCCGCCCTCGGTCAGGAGGAGGACCGAATTGTTGGGCTGCAAATCGGGGCTGACGACTACGTAACCAAACCGTTCTCGCCGCGGGAACTCATGTTGCGGATCAACTCGGTCCTTCGCCGCGCAAACGCACAGACGGAACCAACGCCGGTGTTGACGTTCGGTCCGCTGCGACTGGACACCTCTGCCCGCAGTGCCAGCCGGGATGGTATCGACCTCAACCTCACCGTTCGTGAACTCGACCTGCTGGCTTTTTTGATCAGCCGTCCCGGAGTCGCCTTTACCCGAGTCGAGCTGATGGCAGCGGTGTGGGGCTGGACCTTCGGTGATCATTCGACGGTCACGGTGCACGTGCGCAGGATCCGGGAGAAGGTGGAATCCGACCCCCGAGACCCACAGTTGATCCAGACGGTGTGGGGGGTCGGCTACCGGATGGGACCGCCGCGATGAGCAGCCACCTGTCATCGATCATCGCCACTGCTCTGCTCTGGGGAGCTGGCGGAGCCGTCGTCGCTTGGATGCTGACCTGGCCGCTTCGTCGCCGATCGCAGGCCGGCACACTCATCTCAACCACCTTGGTTGCCACCGGTTCTTCGGTAGCAGCCGTGTTCGGCAACACTAGGGCGATGTTTCTGGCAACCGACGACGAACTGGCCACCGTGACCGTGGCCATCGTCGGCGGCGTACTGGCCGCTCTGGCCGCCGCCTGGTCGGCCCGCACGTTCGCGCTGGACCACAAGTCCCTCCTGGCCGACATCGGTGCCCTTCGTGAAGAGCGCCTGATCCCGGATGACGGTCGCCGGTTGTCCGGTGAGCTTGAACGGCTGCGGACCGACCTGGCCGAGACCGCCTTGACGCTGGCCGATTCCCGTAACCGCGAACGTGCACTGGAAGCGTCCCGGCGTGAGCTGCTGGCCTGGGTTTCGCACGACCTGCGCACGCCTATGGCCGGTTTGCGGGCGATGGCCGAAGCTCTCGAAGATGGCGTGGCCGAGGACCCGGATCGCTACCACAAGCAGATGAGAGCCGAGGTCGATCGCCTCACGGTGATGGTGGATGACCTGTTCGAGCTGTCCCGACTTCAAGCCGGGGCTGGCCGGGGTGAATCAGATCAGATCAACCTGACCGATCTGATCTCAGACTGCCTGGCATCGCTGACCCCGGTCGCAGACGCTCACTCGGTGAGCTTGGTCGGGCAGGCTGACGGCGTCGGACCGATCGAGGTGTACGGACGCGACATCGACCTCAGCCGGGCCGTGACCAACCTGATCGTCAATGCGATCCGGCATACCGGCCCGGGCGGAGTCGTCACGGTTCGGCTGGGAACCTCCGGCGAACGTGACGATGTCCGGGCCGAAGTCTCCGTCCAGGACGAATGCGGCGGCATTCGCGAGCGTGACCTTCCACGCCTATTCGATGTGGGCTATCGCGGCGAATCCGCCCGGACCCCGGCCAGTGACTTCGGCGCCGGAGCTGGACTCGGACTGGCAATTACTCGGGGCATCGTCGCCGCCCACCACGGAATGGTCGACGTTCACAATGTCCCGGATGGCTGCAGATTCACACTGCGCCTTCCCGCCGTCGCGACTCGCGAGGTCTGACCCGCGCGGCCACCACCAGCGCCAGGGCCGCTGCATAACCCAGCCAGGTCGCGCTCGTTCGGCTCAGCCCGATATCGCCGGCCATGTAGAGCAGGCTGGGCGCGAACGAAAGCCACAGCCACTCGAACCGCCCGGTGGCGGCGATCATGGCAACCAGGCTCAGGGCGTACCAGGAATAGCCTGGCGTGGTAACCAACAGATAGCCACCAACCGTGAACAGAGCGGTGAGCTCTACCGGGCGGCGGTCAGCGCTCCACCACAGCCAAGCCAACAGACCGATCAGCAGGATCGGAGCGACCAGTGAGGACGCGCCTGCACCTACGAGCGCGGAGACGATCAGATACCTTCCGCCCGAGGAGTACTGCTCTTCGCGCAAGTACGCCGGAAGATAACCGAGCACCGACCCGCCCACTACCAGTAGATGAGGTAGGTAGGACAAGACGACCACGGCGGTGGCCATTACAAGTGCACGGATGGGTCGTCGTCCGGTGATGGTGAGCAGCACCCCCGGATAAAGCTTCGTCGCGATTGCTGCCCCGATCAGCAGCCCGGACCGTCCCTTACGCCCGCGGGCCGCGGCCAGCACCGCACCGACGCTGAAGAGCACGGCCAACCACTCGATATGCGCGTTGTTGGTGGCTTCGACAGCCACCAAGGGGCTGAGCGCCCACGCCGCCACCGGCCAAACCGGGCCCGCTCGAACAGTCGCCAGCCGGATAAGCAACCCGGTCGTGGCCAGAACTCCGAGTGCCCCAGCGAGCTGCAAGGGCAGGTGATTGCCCTTCCCCCCAAGGGACAACAGGCGGATGCCGGTGAATACGGCCTCAGCCACGGGCGGATACGCCGTGTGCACATTGGGGCGATTGATGGCTGTACACCCATTCACGATCGGGTGCGACCGGCATGGGCTCTGATGATCGAACATGGGATTTGCCCGTAAAGACTGCAGGGCCGGGTCGCTAGGAACGTAGCGGTACGGGTCAGTGCCCGACAGCTGAACCTTTGCGTCCCACAGGTAGCGGTAGTCGTCGTCGCTGCTCACCGGCGAACCCAGCATCGCCGCACATTGCAGTAGCGCGCACCCACCGAGCAGGACGACAGCGACCGCGCGGCGACCCAGGTTCATCAGCCTGATAGTCAGCAGGAGGAACAGCGAGATCGCGAAGCCTGCTAACTGCACGGTAAGGGTTGGGCGAAGCCGGATCCCTCGCGCGGTCAGCAACGCAATCAGGGTGAGCTGAGCAGCAAATAACAGCCCCGCCATCGCGATCAGCCAGCGGCGCCGCACTGCCGGCTGCATCATCACGGTCCAACTCTCCCAAACAGGTCGCTGTCCCACCGATTTGCCGCCATCTTCCTCGGCTTGTAAGCACCTGGATCGTCCAACGTTGGCAGACTCAGGACATGCTCCCGCCGCTCAGTCGTCTGCTGACGACGAAACCTCCGTTCTGGCCCGAGTTTCATTCCCCGCTGCGCGGCCCGGCCATTACCGCACGGGTGGGACGAGTGCTCGGCCTCGCCTTCGGAATCTGTTTCGTCACCGGACTTCTCAGCCACTACCAGTACCACCCGTGGTCCTGGCTTCCGGTCCCGGCGTCGCCGAGCTGGGGGTACCGACTCACCCAGGGAATCCACGTAATTACTGGGATCGCCTGCATTCCGCTCATTCTGGTCAAGCTCTGGTCGGTGTTTCACCGACTGTTCGTCTGGCCCCCCGTACGCGGAGCCGTCCACGCTCTGGAACGAGCCTCAGTAGCGATCCTCGTCGCATCCTCGGTCCTGCAGCTGATCACTGGCCTGTTCAACATTCTTCAGTTCTATCCGTGGCCGTGGGGCTTCGTCGAGGTTCACTATTGGCTGAGCTACGTCATCATCGGTTCGCTGCTGCTGCACATCGCGATTCAGCTGCCCGCGATTCGGGAAGGATTGTCGACCAGGCTTTCCGACGATCGAGGCGGTGATCAGCCGTCGGAGGCGTCCAGTCGCGGCGGGCTGAGTCGGCGACAGGTCCTGATCGCCACCGGCGCCGGGGTGGGCGTCGTCGCCATAACCACCGTCGGTCAGGTCCTGCCGATAGCTGAACCCATAGCGTTGCTAGCCCCTCGCCGACCTAGTCGAGGCCCGCAGGATCTTCCAGTGAACAACACGGCTCGCAACGCCGGCGTCATCCAGCGCGCGACTTCATCCAGTTACCGCTTGAGCGTGACCGGACCTCGATCGCTGGAGCTGTCGCTGTCGGAGTTGGAGGCGCTACCGACACTGCGGCGACACCTGCCGATCGCCTGTGTCGAGGGCTGGAGTCGCTCTGCGGACTGGCGTGGACCCGCCCTGCTCAGCCTGGTCACCCAGGTCGGCGGGTCGGCCGACTCGTTTGTCGTCCTGCGTTCGCTGCAAGAGGGGGGTTACAGCGTGAGCACGATTCAAGGTAGCCAGCTTGAACACGCCCTGCTGGCCACTCATCTCAACGGTGAGCGCCTTTCGATCGACCACGGTTACCCGCTACGACTGATCGCTCCCGACCGGGCCGGGGTCTTGCAGACCAAGTGGCTGCACCGAATCGAGGTTCGATGAATCGCGACCGCGTTGTTCGTTATCTGATCGGAGGGATCGGCATTGCCACGATCGCCTACGGCGTTACCCGCATCCTGCAAGACCCGACCTCGACGAAGCCGTTGGGCTTGGCCAAATGGCTGATCGGTGCGTTGTTGCTACACGACCTGCTCATCGCACCCCTCGTCCTCGGTGTCGGGTGGATCGTGTCGCGGGTCGTACCGGGTCGAGCCCGTCCCTTGGTGCAGGGCGGCCTGATAACCGGTGCTCTCATCAGCGTGATTGCCGTCGTACTCATCAATCGGGAGGGCAAGACCTCGAGTCCGGCGCTGGCGCTGCTGACTCAGAACTATCTAGTGAATCTGCTGATTCTGCTGGCTATCGTCGCCGCGGTCTGCGGCATCGGCTACGCCAGCGTTGTACTGCGTGACAACCGAAGAAAGTCCCGCTCGCCCGCCGACCACTGATCAGTCACGGCGAAGCCGGCCTGTTCAGCCCGAACGGCCAGCACATCGGCCGATATTCGCGCCCACCGGAACGTCGGACCGCAGGCCACGCCCTGCTCGAGGAAGCGAACGTCCAGAACCTCGTCGGTGCCGCAAACCTGGGTGCTCGCTTCGATGAACAATGCCGACCTCGGCCCGAGCAGCCTGCGAAGGCGGTTGAGCAGCGAAGCTACATCCCCACCGATACCGATATTGCCGTCGAGCACCAGAACTGTCGGCCATCTCCCCTCGCCCGGCAGGGCATCGAAAACGTCTCGCTGCAGCGCTGCTGCCCCCCGCTGGCAGGTCAGGGCCACGGCTACGTTGGCGATATCGACTCCCAGCGCTGGGCGACCCTGTGCCGATAGCGCCTGGACCAAGCGGCCGGGACCGCAGCCGACGTCGAGGACCGGTGCGATACAGCGATCCAGGACGGTCTGATCTGCGTCATCGGGATCGTTGAGGAACTTTGCGATGTTCAGATGAAGCAGCCGACCCTCGGTGGTCACCAGAGCCAGCGGACTCGCCCGCACCAGCGCGTCCTCGTACGGAGCCAGCGCGCCCAGCTTCATCGCTGAGCAAGTAGCGAATCGGAGGCAATCAGCTGCCATTGCTGAGCGAAGACCGTCTCGGGGGCGTCACGAGCTACTCGGTGAGCATCCTCGGCGGTATCGACATCAACGAGTTCGGCCAGCAGCTGCACGGACATCCCGGCCGCGCGCAGACGATCGTGTTGCACGCTCCCGGTGTCGGACCGGGACATGGGGACGCCGAGGATGACTTCGGCTGCGCGAGCCGGCTCGCGAAAACCGATCGCCCAGTAGCCGCCGTCATCGGCCAGTCCGAGGCAGGCATCGAACCGCGTGTGGTCGAATTCGAGATGGGCCGGCACGACTTGCGGCGTATCCATGCCGACCAGGACGGCCGGGCCGTCGGGTAGCAAGGAGAATCCGGCCGCCAGTCGTTGGTCGAGCTCACCGGAGGTTTGTTCGATCAATGTCCATCCGGGTGGCAGCCATTGCGTCGGGCAACCATCGAAAAGCAGGATGCGGTTGCGACACGGCACCGTTGCCAGGGCACGCAGCGTGTCGGTCAGCGCGGCCGCGGCCAGAGCCGCCGCCTGATCAGCACTCACCGTACCGATGAGCCGAGTTTTGACTTTCCCCGCAAGGGGTTCTTTGGCAATCACCACGATCGATTCCAGAACCCGATCGGCGGCCCGATTCACCGGGCGAGCACCGCGCTCATGTCGCGGATCGCCTGGCTCGTGCCCCGAAGGGTCCCCGTGACCTTGGAGCGTCCGACTCTCGGTTGATACTCGACGTCCGCTTCAACGATGCGCCAACTCTGGCGCGCCGCCAGCAAGATCGTCTCGAGCGGGTACCCGCTGCGCCGATCTTGTTGCGCGAGATCGATCAGGGCCGCGCGGCGGCCAACCCGCAGCGGACCGATGTCGTGAACAACCACCCCGGTGCGGCGGCGTAGTTGCCAGCTGAGGATGGCGTTGGCGCAGCGGGCATGCAGCGGCCACGAGGATCTGGTGCTGGGTCGACGGCGACCCACGACCAGGTCAGCATTGCCGTTGAGGACCGGCTCAGCGAATCCCAACAGTCCACTCGGATCGATCGAGCAGTCGCAGTCACAGAAGGCCACGTGGTCGGCGGTGGCAGCCAGTAAGCCGGCGTGACAAGCCGCTCCGTAACCACGGGTCGGACACTGAAGCACCTGTGCCCCCAACCTCGCGGCCTGTTCGGCGCTGCCGTCGTGACTGCCGTTGTCCACGACGATCGGATTAACGCCAGCGGGAACCCGGCCCAATACCCATTCCAGTGCACCGACTTCATTGAGGCACGGCAGGACGAGGTCGATCACCACTTCAACCTAGTGGGGCCCAGCCGGTCAGATGGATTACGAAGTCGGGAACTCCTTCTGGGCCTGCCTGGACAATTCCGCCAGCTCAGCGATGCCGGCTTCGAAATCCACCTCCGGGCGCCAGTCAAGATCAGCTCGTATCCGCGAGGAATCAGCGGTGATATGGCGGACGTCGCCCAGCCGGAACTCGCCGGTCACCCGGGGTGGCTCACCGTTGAGAGCGTTGGCTAAGGCAGCGGCCATGTCCCCGACCGTCCGGACAACGCCGGACCCAACGTTGTAGGCGGTGAGCCCGGCCGCGTTGCGTGCTGCGGCCGCCACGGTGGCGGCGGCAACGTCATGGACGTGCACGAAGTCCCGGCGCTGCTGACCGTCCTCGAAGACCAACGGCGCCCGGCCGCTGAGTAGCGCCGAGGTGAAGATCGCGGCCACTCCGGCGTAGGGCGTATCGCGCGGCATTCCCGGTCCGTACACGTTGTGATATCGCAGCGCGGTCACGCTGCCCCCCGTCGCTCGGGCCCAGTTTGATGCGTACAGCTCCTGGGCGAACTTGCTGCTGGCGTAGGCGTTGCGGGGATCGATCGGTGCATCCTCGGTGACCAGCATCGGGCCGAGCGCCTGCCCGCACGATGGGCACGGTGGTTCGAACTGGCGCTCTCGCAGATCCGATTCGAGCCGCGGACCGGGGCTGACCGGGCCGTGTTCGGGACAGAGTCCCAAGCCCTCTCCGTACACAACCATCGAGCTCGCCATCACCACGGTGCGCACGCCGACTCGGGCCATCGCGGCTAGCAGGGTCGCGGTGCCGACATCGTTGGAGCTGGCGTAGTCGGGCAGATCCTGGACGTCGACACCGAGACCTACCTTGGCGGCAAGGTGAATCACGGTGTCGACGCCGCGCAAGGCTCGTTCGCAGACATCCGCATCGCGCACGTCGCCCACGATGAAGTCCACGTCATTCGGCTCGGTCCACCGTTGGCCTGGGTGAACGTCCGTCCTCAGCGAGTCGAGCACGACAACTTCATAGCCGGCGTTGATGGCTCTCGCGACGACGTGCTGGCCGATGAAGCCGGCGCCTCCGGTCACCAGAATTCGGGAAGGCGCTTGCCCGTTGTCCACCATTCGCCCCTAACGCTTCGTGCTGATGTCTGACTAGGACCGATGCGGCACCCGCCCACCCTAAGACGATCTAGTTGCGACTGCGTGCGGCCGGTCATTTTCAGAGGCGGCCCGATTCGGCCAGCCGTTGCCCGGGGCAGACGGGGTCGGTCTTTGCTTCGGTCGCGAGACCGAGACCACGAGACCACGAGAATCCCGCCGTAAGAACCTATTAGATGTGTAGCCCCGAAGGGATTCGAACCCTCGCTACCGCCGTGAGAGGGCGGCGTCCTAGGCCGCTAGACGACGGGGCCCTAGGCACCGGCGACGAGCGCCGATGTGCACTGCATCAGTTGTTTATCGCTCAGCGCAGCTGGGTACTGCGATGTAACGCTGGGGTACCAGGACTCGAACCTAGACTAACTGAACCAGAATCAGTTGGGCTGCCAATTACCCCATACCCCACTACCTGTGTTGCTTGATGTATCGCATGGCCCTGTCCAGCTGACGCCGACCGGGCCGAGGCGTAACTCTACCGGACACCGCCGAGTCTGCCGAAATCGACTGTCCCGCGCGCCGACGCGGAGATCAGCGACTGGTCGCGCCGGATTCGGCGGAACCGGCAATGAGCAGCGCCTCCAGCTCCATCAACCCTCGCAGACGCGAGACGGGACGAGCAGGCGCGTTCGGCGGATCGAACCCGCCGCCGGAATCGCCTCGGCCATGCCGATCCAGCCAGACCCCATGCAGGCCGGCCCGCTGCGCCGCCTGAGCGTCAACATCGAGCAGATCGCCGACATGCATCGCTTGCTCCGGACGCACTCCGACCGCGAGGCACGCGTGCTCGAAGATAGCCGAGTCGGGCTTCCAAACGCCGACTTCGCCGGAGATGACGATGGTGTCGAAGCGATCGATGAGGCCGACCTTGCGCAACTTCTCGCGCTGGTGAACCGAGTCGTTGTTGGTGATCAGCCCGACCAGCAGGCCGTGGTCCCGGACTAAGGCGAGGCATTGCTCAACGTCGTCGAAAAGGGCGCAACCGGCCATGATCAGCTCCATGCGGCGAGCCTCCAGCTCAGCCGCGCGGCTGACATCCTGGACCCGCCCGATCGCCGTGAGGAAGTCGCTCATCCGATGCGTACGCATCTCCTCGAAGCCCCATTCGCCACTGGCAAAACGTGAGTAATGGTTCATCGAAACCCAGTCGCGATAGGCGACCTCGCCGCCGAACACCTGACGGTGAGCGGCCTCGGCGGCACCGTGCCAATCGACCAGAGTGTCATCGACATCGAAGAACACGGCTCGCACGGGTCTGGCCACGATCAGCCGATGACGGCCCGCAGCCGGGCCAGGCTCTTGTCGCGACCTAGCAACTCCATCGACTCGAACAACGGGGGCGAAATCCCCTGCCCGGTGATGGCGACTCGCAACGGCCCAAACGCATCGCGCGGCTTGAGGCCACGGGACTCGATCAGCTCGGCCCGCAGCGCCTGTTCGATATCGGCCGCCGACCAGCCCGACACCGGGTCCAAAGCGGTGAGCGAGGCTTGGACGACGTCTACACCGTCCGGACCGAGGTTCTTGGCGGCAGCTTTCTCATCGATCGCGAAGTCCTCGTCGGACACGAACAGGAACGCCAGGAGATCGATCGCGTCGGCCAACGTGGCGATCCGCTCCTGAATGAGCGGTGCCGCCTGGTCGACCAGCGGCCGGTCGGCCGGTGTGATCACTCCCCTACCGAGCAGAAACTCCTGTAGTCGCTGGGAAAAGTCTTCGGGAGCCAGCATCCGCATATGGGTGCTGTTGATCGCCAGGCATTTCTTCGGGTCGAACCGGGCCGGGTTGGAATTGACGTCGGCTACATCAAAGGCCGCCACCATCTCCGGCAAGCTGAAGACGTCGTGATCATCGGCGATCGACCAACCCAACAGAGCGAGGTAGTTGATCAGCCCCTCGGGAAGGTAGCCGTTGTCGCGATAGGTGTTCAGTGAAGCCTGCGGGTCTCGCTTGGACAGTTTGCGGTTGCCCTCACCCATCACGTACGGCAGGTGTCCGAAGGCCGGAACGAAGTCGGTCACCCCGACGTCGATCAGCGCGTGATACAGCGCGATCTGTCGTGGGGTCGAGGGCAACAGGTCCTCACCGCGCAGCACGTGGGTGATGCGCATCAGCGCGTCGTCGACTGGATTCACCAACGTGTACAAGGGTGAACCATTGCCTCGCACCAAGACGAAATCGGCAACACTGCCTTGGGAGAAGCTGACCTCGCCGCGAACGATATCCGTCCAGCCCAGGTCGGTGTCCGGCATCCGCAGCCTAAGCACCGGCTCGCGGCCCTCGGCTCGGAACACAGCCTTCTGTTGCTCGCTCAGCGTCCGGTCGTAATTGTCATAGCCCAGCTTCGGATCGCGGCCCGCCTGAACGTGCCTGGACTCGGTTTCGGCCGGCGTGGAAAAGGATTCATACAGGTGCCCGGCCGCGGTCAGGCCAGTGATGACGTCGGCATAGATCTCGTGCCGTTCACTCTGGCGGTACGGCCCGTACGGGCCGCCCACGACTGGACCCTCGTCCCAGGTCAGCCCCAACCAGCTCAGCGCGTCGAGCAGCTGCTGATAGGACTCCTCGGAATCGCGGGCGGCGTCGGTGTCTTCGACTCGAAAGACGAACGTGCCGCCGACGTGGCGCGCATAGGCCCAGTTGAACAAGCAGGTTCGGACCAAGCCGACGTGCGGATTACCAGTCGGCGACGGGCAAAAACGGACCCGGACGTCGCGGCCGGCTTCACTCATGCCGGACTCACTCATGCCGGGCTCGCAATGGTGTCAGCGGCACGCACCTGATTGGTCAATGCCCCGATCCCGTCGATTTCGATCGTGACGGCATCCCCGGCCCGGATCGGGCCGACGCCCGCTGGCGTGCCCGTGAGGATTACGTCGCCCGGCACCAGGGTCATCACGTGCGACATGAATGACACCAGCGTGGCGATGTCGAAGATCATGTCGCGGGTGTTGCCGTCCTGCTTCACCTCGCCGTTGACCAGGGCGCGGACGCCGACCGCGCTCGGGTCGAAGGTCGTCTCGATCCACGGACCGATCGGGCAGAACGAGTCGTAGCCCTTGGCGCGGGTGAACTGGCCATCCGCGCGCTGCTGATCGCGAGCGGTGACGTCGTTGCTGCAGGTATAGCCGAAGATGACATCCAATGCCCGCTCACGAGGGACGTCCTTGGCCAGCTTGCCGATCACCAATGCCAACTCGGCCTCGTGCTCGACCTGCTCCGAATCGGCCGGCAGCCGAATGACGTCTCCGGAGCCGATCACAGAAGTCGAGGGCTTGAGGAAGATCAAGGGTCGTTGCGGGACATCGTTTCCCAGTTCGGCGGCGTGGGCCGCGTAGTTGCGTGCGACTGCGATGACCTTGCTGGGCAGGATCGGAGCCAGCAACCGCACATCTGCGATCGCGAACCGGTCACCGCTGAATTCGATCGGACCCATCGGATGGTCCTTGATCGCCGACACGGTGAGCGCGTCGTAACCAGCGCCAGCTGGGCCTTCCACGACTCCCCAAGCGATGCCACCGGGATGAACGAATCTCGCTATGCGCACCCGGCCAGGCTACCGGTGCGGGTCACACCGCCGTGACCGATACTGGAGCGGTGACGAATATCCATCACATCCCACCGAACGAGCGACGCCGGCTGGCGGCAGGCATCCTGCCCGTGGCCGTGGTGCTGCTGGTGGTCGGCCTGCTCCTGATTAGTCAGACGGTGTCGATCGGCTGGTTGATCGCCGGGGGCGTCGTCCTGGTGCTCGCGCTGCTGCTGCTGGCAATCGTGCTCGGTCTGCAGAGTTCGGCCCGCAAGGACGAGCAAGCCCGGCTGAGAGCTCTCGAGCAAGCGGAGTACGACAACGAGCTCGACGCGGCAATCACCGAAGCCACCGTCGCCTCCGGCGTCGGATGTGGCGGAGCGTGTGGCACCTGCCTGGATGACACCTGCGCCGCCAAGACTTTGCCTCGCCTCTGAGCGGGCGCTAGCCGTCGGTCTGTTCGTCCTCGGAATCAGCGTGCCGCCCTACCGGTTTGGCGTGGCGCAAGCGCCGTTGATTGACGAGATCGAAGCAGATCAATCCCCCGCCGATCGCGGCCACCGCCAGCATCGCGATCCGCAGCGGCCCGGTAGCGGCCAGCGCATTGCCGAGGCCGAGGACCAGGCAACCGCCCGCGATCCAGGTGAGGGCAGTGATGTACTCGACCCGCGGGGTGCCCCGTGATTTCCTGGCCGCCATGGTCGCCGGGGTCCTACCGATCCAGCAAGCCGAACCGGACCGCATCGGCCAGGGCCAGCCAGGAAGCCTCGATGATGTTGGGATGGACGCCGACCGTGGTCCATTCCCGGCTCTTGTCCGTGGTCTCGATCAACACCCGAGTCGTGGCGTCGGTGCCATGCTTGCCGGGCAGGATCCGGACCTTGTAGTCGGTCAGCTCAAGGTCGGACAGGCGCGGGTAGACCTCTTCCAGCGCGGACCGCAGGGCCAGGTCGAGCGCGTTGACCGGACCGTTTCCCTCGGCGGTGGTGATGACCCGGCGTCCACCCGCATGCACTTTCACGGTGGCTTCGGTGACAACGGTCCCGTCCTCGCGACGGTCGACGATCGTGCGGTAGGACTCGAGCTCGAAGCGCGCTGGCGCACTGCCCAGCTCGTCGCGGACGAGCAGTTCGAAGGAGGCGTCAGCGGCCTCGTAGGACCATCCGGTGGACTCTCGGTCTTTGACCCGGTCGACGACCTTGCTCACCACATCCGGACGGTCGGTGACATCCATGCCCAGTTCGGCTGACTTCAGCTCGACGGAGGCTCGGCCGGCCATCTCGGTGATCAGGATCTTCTGGTCGTTGCCCACCAGCTCCGGAACCATGTGGTTGTAGAGTTCCGGGCCCATCTTGATCGCCGACGCGTGCAGTCCCGCCTTGTGGGCGAAGGCTGAACTACCCACGTAGGGAGCGTGGCTATCGGGCGCGAGGTTGGCGATTTCGGCGATCGCGTGAGCTACCCGGACACTTTCGCCGATGGTGTTTTCGGGCAGGACGTCCAGGCCCATCTTGAACACCAGGCCACCGACGACACTGAAGATGTTGGCATTGCCAGCCCGCTCGCCGTAGCCGTTGGCCGTTCCCTGCACGTGTGTCACCCCGGCATCGACGGCGGCCAGCGTGTTGGCCACCGCGCAACCGGTGTCGTCCTGGGTGTGGATGCCGAGCCGGATACCGGTCCGCTCCTTGACCGCCCGGACCGTGGCGGCGATACCCATCGGCAACATGCCGCCGTTGGTATCGCAGAGCACTCCCACGTCGGCGCCGGCTTCCCGGGCCGCCTCGAGTACTCGGACGCCGTAGTCCGAATCGTGCTTGTAGCCATCGAAGAAATGCTCGCAGTCCAGAAAGACGCGACGGCCTTCAGCCCGAAGGAACGCCACGGTGTCACGCACCATGGCCAGGTTCTCCTCCAATGTGGTCCGCAGCGCCCGCTCGACGTGCCAGACATCGGACTTGGCGACCAGCGTGATGACCGACGCGCGGCTGTCCAGCAGCGCCTTGACCTGGGCATCCTCCTGCACAGCGACACCGGCCTTGCGCGTTGCCCCGAAGGCAACCAACGTGGCATGCCGAAGTTCGAGTTCCCCGGCCGCGGCTCGGGCAAAGAACTCCGTGTCCTTCGGAACGGCCCCGGGCCAGCCACCCTCGATGAAGCCGACTCCGAAGGAGTCCAGCAGACGAGCTACCGCCAGCTTGTCACCGACCGAGTAGCTGATGCCCTCGCGTTGGGCACCGTCACGCAGCGTTGTGTCGAATACATGAAAGTCGTCGGTGAGCATGGCAGGTCCTTCGAGCGAGTAGGGATCTAGCTGGCGGCGGCGGACGCGATCCGCGCGCCAATCTCACTCGTCGAACCCGGGTTGGCCTGGTCACGGCTGGCCAGATCGGCGGCGACCGCCTCTTCAATACGGGCCGCCTGTTCGCCGAAGTCGAGGTGGGTCAGCAACATCGAGGCCGACAAGATCGCCGCGGTCGGATCGGCCTTGCCTTGTCCGGCGATGTCGGGAGCAGACCCGTGCACCGGCTCGAACATCGACGGTGTGCTCTTGGTCGGGTTGACGTTTCCGCTGGCGGCCAAGCCGATTCCGCCGGCGATGGCGGCGGCCAGGTCGGTAATGATGTCGCCGAACAGGTTGTCCGTCACGATGACGTCGTAACGTCCAGGATCGGTAACCATGTAAATCGTGGCCGCATCGACGTGGTTGTACGCCGTCTGCACCTGCGGATATTCCTCAGCCACTCGTTGCACCGTGCGGAACCACAGGTCGCCCGCGTAGACCAGCACATTGTTCTTGTGCACCAACGTCAGGTGCTTGCGCGGCCGCTTCATCGCCGCCTCGAAGGCGGCCCGGACGACTCGCTCCACGCCGAAGGCGCTGTTGACGCTCACCTCGGTCGCGATCTCGTGCGGAGTGTGGGTCCGAAGGGCGCCACCGTTGCCGGTGTACGGACCTTCGGTCCCCTCTCGGAACACGACGAAGTCGATCGCCGGGTCGCCGGCCAGCGGTGTCGACACCCCGGGGTACAGGCGGGCCGGACGCAGGTTGACGAAGTGATCGAGCTCGAATCTCAGCCGCAGCAGCAGGCCCCGCTCCAGCACGCCGGAGGGCACCGACGGATCGCCGACCGCACCGAGCAGGATCGCGTCGTGCTGGCGCAGTTCGGCCAGCACCGTGTCGGGCAGCGTCTCGCCGGTGCGGTGCCAGAAACCGGCCCCGAGTTCGTAGTTGGTCTTGTCGATTCCGGGCAACACCGCATCCAGGACGGTCACCGCCTGTTCGATGACCTCAACCCCGATGCCATCACCCGGTATTACGGCCAGCTTCATCTGGACAACCTCATCCCCAGCGTCACGGTCACCGTCACCGGGCCGCGGTGCCCTCGTGGTAGTCCGAGTCCGAGTCGTTGTTGACCCAGCTCATCAAGCCGCGCAGCTTTCGCCCGGTCTCCTCGATCGGGTGCTTCTCGCCCTTCTCACGCAGGGCGGTGAATTCCGGGGCGCCGGCGTCCTGATCGGCGATGAAGCGGGCCGCGAAGGCTCCCGACTGAATGTCGGCCAGGACGGCCTGCATGTTCTCCTTGACGTGGGCATCGATCACTCGCGGGCCAGAGACGTAATCGCCGTACTCCGCGGTGTCCGAGACCGACCAACGCTGCTTGGCAATGCCACCCTCATACATCAGGTCGACGATCAGCTTCAGCTCGTGCAGGCATTCGAAGTAGGCGATCTCGGGTGCGTACCCAGCCTCGGTCAGAACCTCGAAGCCGTACATGACCAGTTGGGAGGCGCCCCCGCAGAGCACCGACTGCTCACCGAACAGGTCGGTCTCGGTCTCCTCGGTGAAGGTCGTCTTGATCGCGCCGGCCCGGGTGCCGCCGATGCCCTTGGCGTAGGACAGGGCCAGCTCCTGCGCCTTGCCCGAGGCGTCCTGCTCAACGGCAATGAGGACGGGTACGCCCTTGCCGTCCACGAACTGGCGTCGCACCAGGTGCCCGGGGCCCTTGGGCGCCACCATCGCGACGTCGACGTTGGCCGGCGGCTTGATGTAGCCGAAGCGGATGTTGAAGCCGTGGCCGAAGAACAGCGCGTCGCCGTCCTTGAGGTTGGGCTCGATCGACTCGCTGTAGAGCGTGCGCTGCTTGTGGTCCGGCGCCAGCACCATGATCAGGTCGGCCTCGGCTGAGGCTTCGGCCGGAGTCACCACCCGCAGGCCCGCCTCTTCGGCCTTGGCTCGGCTCTTGGATCCCTCAGGCAGGCCCACGCGCACGTCCACCCCGGAATCACGCAGGCTGAGCGCGTGCGCATGTCCCTGGCTTCCGAAGCCCAGTACGGCTACCTTGCGCCCCTGAACGATCGACAGGTCGGCGTTGTCGTCGTAAAACATCTCCACGGCCATCTTGGTTGACGTTCCCTCTCTCGAAGTGGCAAGTACTTGCTTGGCAGAAAGTCAGGCAGTGCGCTCCACGGAACGCAGCGCCGCCTGGGTCATCGATCGTGGACCGCGGCCCAGGGCCACCATCCCGGATTGCACCATCTCGCGAATACCGTACGGCTCGAGCATTTTGAGCATTGCCTCGAGCTTGGCCGGCGGTCCCACGACCTCGATCGTGATGGCCTCGGGACTGACGTCCACGACCTTGGCTTTGAACAGCTCGACGGTCTCGACCACGCCGCGACGAGTCGATTCATCCGCGCGCACCTTGACCAGCAGCAGCTCACGCTGCACTGAGTTGTCGGGTTCCAGCTCCACGATTTTCAATACGTTGATGAGCTTGTTGAGCTGCTTGGTGACCTGTTCGAGCGCATTGCCTTCGACCGAGACCAGGATCGTGATGCGCGAGATCTCGGGATGCTCCGTCGGCCCGACGGCCAGGGACTCGATGTTGAATCCGCGGCGGCTGAACAGGCCGGAGACCCGAGCCAGGACGCCGGGCTTATTCTCGACCAGAACTGACAAGGTATGAATGCTCATCGCTCAGACACCTTCGAAGACGGGACGGATTCCACGGGCGGCGATGATGTCGTCATTCGACGTCCCAGCGGCCACCATCGGCCAGACCATGGCGTCCTTGCCGACGATGAAGTCCACCACAACCGGCTGATCGTTGATGGCCATTGCCTTCTCGATCGTGGCGTCGATGTCCTCAGCGGATTCGCAGCGCAGACCGACGCAACCGAGGGCGTCGGCCAGCTTCACGAAGTCCGGGATCCGATGCTTGTGGGTGCCGAGTTCGGTTTGGGAATAGCGCTCCTCGTAGAACAGTGTCTGCCACTGCCGAACCATGCCCAGGTTGCCGTTGTTGATCACGGCGACCTTGATCGGAATGTTTTCGATCGCGCAGGTCGCCAGCTCCTGGTTGGTCATCTGGAAGCAACCGTCGCCGTCGATCGCCCAGACCAGCTTGTCGGGACAGCCGACCTTGGCCCCCATCGCCGCAGGCACGGCGTAGCCCATGGTTCCGGCCCCGCCGGAATTCAGCCAGGTGTACGGGTTCTCGTAGGAGATGAACTGAGCGGCCCACATCTGATGCTGCCCGACGCCGGCGGCGTAGATCGCGTCCGGACCCGCGATCTGACCCAGGCGGGTGATGACCTGCTGCGGGGAGACGGTCCCGTCGGTCGGTTGCTCGAAGCCGAGCGGATAGGTCTGACGCCAACCGTCGACCTGGCGCCACCAACCGGTGAGATCGGCTCGGTTGCCGGCCGCGTATTCGGTCTGCACAGCGACGATCAGCTCAGTGATGACCTCGCGCGCGTCACCGACGATCGGCACCTCCGCGAGTCGGTTCTTGCCGATCTCGGCCGGGTCGATGTCGGCGTGGATGACTGTTGCGTTCGGGGCGAAGGAGTCCAGCCGCCCCGTCACACGATCGTCGAACCGGGTGCCCAGAGCGATGAGCAGATCAGCCTTCTGCAGCGCGGTAACGGCGGCCACCGTGCCGTGCATGCCCGGCATACCCAGATGCTGTGGGTGCGAGTCGGGGAACGCGCCGCGAGCCATCAGTGTCGTGACCAGCGGGATGCCGGTCAGTTCGGCCAGCTGAGCCAGCTCCGAGGTTGCGTGCGCCTTCAACACGCCGCCGCCGACGTAGAGGACCGGACGCTGGGCCGCCGAGATCAGCTTCGCCGCCTCCCGGATCTGTTTGCCGTGCGGCTTGAGCACCGGTCGATAGCCCGGCAGGTCCAGGGTCGGTGGCCAGCTGAAGCTCGCTCGGGCCTGCAGGATGTCCTTGGGGATGTCGACCAGGACCGGTCCAGGGCGGCCGGTCAGCGCGAGGTGAAATGCCTCGGCAATCGTCTGTGGAATCTGATCGGCGTGCTGCACCAGGAAGTTGTGCTTCGTGATGGGCAGCGTGATGCCGGAGATATCAGCCTCTTGGAAGGCGTCGGTCCCGATAGCGGGGTAAGGAACCTGGCCGGTGATGGCCACGATCGGCACGGAGTCCATGTAGGCATCGGCGATCGGCGTGACGAGGTTGGTCGCGCCAGGCCCGGACGTGGCCATACAGACCCCGACCCGTCCGGTGGCCTGGGCATATCCCTCTGCCGCGTGCCCTGCGCCCTGCTCGTGGCGGACCAGGATGTGGCGAACTCTCGTGGAGTCATACAGAGGGTCATAGGCCGGCAAGATTGCCCCGCCGGGAATGCCGAATACCACTTCGGCGCCCACCTCTTCGAGCGAACGGACCAGTGACTGGGCGCCATTGACGCTTTCCTGCTCAGCCATTTCTCGTTTACCTCTCCGGGGTGTGCGCCTTCTTTGGACGTGCAAGCTTTCCTGACTGCAACAAAAAAACACTGCAACAAAAAACACTGCAACAAAAAACCCCTCGTGCGGCTGCACGAAGGGTTTGCGCGTCGTCTGCGGCTTCCCGCTGATGACGCGCTAATCGATGAGTACGAGGTGTTGCACGGACCAGACCTTACACCCCGACAAATACCTGGTTCAACCGCACGGGACCACTGTCTCGCATTCTGAGATAGCGAGGCGCTGCGCCGCGGGCGGTGATGGCCGGGTCGTGGCGGCCGATCTAGGCTGGCGCAATGAACCTCGATCGCCTGATTCCGCCCGGTCCATACGAGAACCTTCCGCCCGCTCCCAGCTTCACGCTGACCAGCAGCGATATCGCCGACGGAGCGCCGCTTGCCTCGAGCCAGGTCTTCAACGACTGGGGCTTCACCGGGTACAACACTTCACCACAGTTGACCTGGTCCGGGTTCCCGCCCGAGACGGCGGGGTTCGCTGTCACCTGTTTCGACCCGGACGCGCCGACCCCTTCCGGTTTCTGGCATTGGCTGGTCATCGATCTTCCCGCTTCGGTGACCTCACTGGCCACCGGTGCCGGCGCGAGCGATGCCAGCTTGCCCGCGGGGGCATTCCACGTCCGCAACGACTTCGGCAACCTTTCCTATGACGGAGCGGCGCCCCCGCAGGGTGATCGTCCACATCGCTACGGCTTCGCCGTTCATGCCCTCGACACCGACCGATTGGGGATCGATTCCTCCGTGAGCGCGGCGGTCGCGAGCTTCAATTTCAATGGTCATACGCTGGCCCGAGCGGTCATCGCCCCCACGTTTAGCCACTGACAGTTACTGATCAACTACTCATTTTACCCGGTTCCTGGCAACATATGACCAATGTTCCGCAGAAACTGCCTGCAGATCGCCAGATACGGGGGCATTGCGCTGGCGGCAGCCACGGTCTTAACGGCCTGCGTCGGCCCCGCCGTGCGGTCTCAAACAGACGCTCTGTCCGAGCTGGCGACGACCCCGTCGTCCAGTTCCGCGGCCATGCCAACCCCGACTCCGACCCGTGCGAGCACCTCAGCCCGGCCCAAGCCGAAGCCGAAGCCGAAGCCGAGCAGTAAGCCCTCCTCCACGGTGCCGACGTCAAGCACACGGCCGGTTTACTACCCGCCGCCGAGCACACCTAGCCCGATTCCGCACGCAGTTCGCACCACCCCCAATCCGGCGCCCCCTCCGGCGCCACCTCCCGCCTCCGTGTCGTCCCAATCGGGCATGGCGCAGGCAGTGTTGAACGCGGTGAATGCGGCTCGGGCCAAGGCCGGGTTGCCAGCCCTGCACTGGCTCGGTGGGTTACAGGCCAGCGCGCACCAGCACAATCTGGCTATGGCCGCCGCCAATAGCCTCGCTCACCAGCTACCCGGTGAGGCCGGACTCGGATCCCGGATCAGCGCCCAAGGCGTCAGCTGGAGTTATGCGGCGGAAAATATCGGCTGGACGACGGATCGTTCCACCGGGGGTGCATTGAGCATCGAGTACTCGATGGAGGCCGAGAAGGCGCCGAATGACGGACACCGCCAGAACATCCTGTCGAAGAACCTCAAGTACATCGGCATCGACGTCATCATCGACAATGCCCACGGAAAGCTCTGGCTTACCGAGGACTTCTCCGGCTAGCAGCCAGCGCTAGGAGGACTGGCAGAACAATCCCGGCTTAGGTGCAGACGGCGCCCTGCGCGGCCGACCCGACGAGCTTGACGTACTTACGCAGCACCCCGGTGTCAAAGCGCGGCGGCAACGGCTGCCAGGCGGCGCGGCGGCGGTCCAGCTCTTCGGCGTCGACATGGAGTTCCAGGCTCCGGTTGGCGATGTCCACCACGATGCGATCGCCGTCCTCGACGAACGCGATCGGACCGCCGACCGCAGCCTCAGGGGCCACGTGGCCGATGCACAACCCGGTCGTGCCACCGGAGAAACGTCCATCGGTCAACAACAGAACATCCTTGCCGAGGCCAGCCCCCTTGATGGCACCGGTGATGGCCAGCATCTCGCGCATGCCGGGACCACCCTTCGGGCCTTCCCACCGGATCACGACGATGTCACCCTTGCCCAGCGAGCCGTCGGCGACCGCATCCATCGCCGCTTGCTCGCGGTCAAACACCCGGGCCACACCCTCGAACACATCCGCATCGAAGCCGGCGGTCTTGACCACCGCACCCTCGGGCGCCAACGTCCCGTGCAAGATAGTGATGCCGCCCGTTCGGTGGATCGGCTCCCCCATTCCACGGATGACCGATCCGTCCGGCGCCGCGGGGACGAGGTCGGTCAGGTTCTGAGCCATCGTCTTGCCGGTCACCGTCAGCGCGTCGCCATGCATCAGGCCCGCGTCCAGCAACGCCTTCATCACGACCGGGATGCCGCCGATCCGGTCGACATCGGTCATCACGTAGCGACCGAACGGCTTCATGTCGGCCAGATGCGGAACCTTGTCACCGATCCGATTGAAATCGTCGAGAGTCAAGTCCACACCCGCCTCGTTGGCGATGGCGAGCAGGTGCAGCACCGCATTGGTCGAACCGCCCAGGGCCATCACGACCGTGATCGCATTCTCGAACGCCTCGCGGGTCAGGATCTGGCGAGCCGTGATGCCCCGGTCGATCAGGTGCACGACCGCCTCGCCGGAACGTTCGGCATAGGCATCGCGACGAGCATCCGGCGCCGGTGGAGCGGCCGAACCGGGCAACGACATTCCCAGGGCCTCGGCCGAAGCCGCCATCGTGTTCGCGGTGTACATGCCACCGCACGCCCCTTCACCCGGGCAGATCGCGCGCTCGATCTCGTCGAGTTCGTCCCGAGTGATCTTTCCGGCCAGACACGCCCCGACACCCTCGAACGCATCGATGATCGTCACGTCGTTGCCGTGCAGCTTGCCCGGCAGGGTCGAACCGGCGTAGAGGAACACCGCGGCGACATCCAAGCGAGCCGCGGCCATCAGCATCCCGGGCAGCGACTTGTCGCAACCGGCCAGCAGCACGGCGCCGTCCAGGCGTTCGGCTCGAAAGACGGTCTCCACCGAGTCGGCGATGACCTCCCGCGAGACCAGCGAGTAGTGCATTCCATCGTGGCCCATCGAAATACCGTCGGAGACCGAAATGGTCCCGAATTCCAAGGGGAAACCGTCAGCACCGCGGACCCCGATCTTGGCCTTCTTGGCCAGCCGGTCCAGCGATAGGTTGCAGGGGGTGATCTCGTTCCACGAGGAGGCGACGCCGATCTGAGGCTTGCGCCAGTCATCATCACCCATGCCCACGGCCCGTAGCATGCCGCGGGCGGCGGCGCGCTCGACACCATCGGTCACCGCCCAGGAATGCGGCTTACGATGCGCGGGATTGCTGCTCTGATCGCTGGAGGCGTGCTCGCTGCTCACGGCCACGAGCTTACGACCTAGGCTCATGGCCATGCCCGGCAGTGAGCAAACCGACAAGCGCACCGTGATCAGACACCCGACTTCGGCGTACTTGATCGTCGGCTTCCTGGCTATCACCTGCACCGCGGCTGTCCGAGCCCCGATCCACACGCTGGTGTACCTGCTGCCGATCGCGGCGGCGTTCTATATCGCGCGTACGGCCACGATCGTCGACGAACGCGGCCTGACCGCCCAAGCGCTTTTCGGATCCCAGACCGTGCCCTGGTCGTCGCTGGCCGGGTTACGACTGACGGACCGAGGGGCAGTGTTCGCGGTCGACCGCGACGGAACCCAACTGCGTTTGCCCTGTGTACGTAGCACGAAACTGGACCCGCTAATTTCGGCCAGCGCCGGCCGGATCCCCAATCCCGCCGCGTGAGCCGGCCTAGTACTCGCCGACCACTACGTTCTCCAGCGGCTGCTCATTGAAGTAACGCAGCAGTTGAGCGGCCACCAGTTTGCCGATCCGCCGTCGGAAACCCCGAACCGATCCACCGACGTGCGGAGTGATCAAGACGTTCGGGGCCGACCACAAGGGATGATCGGAGGGAAGCGGCTCCGGTGTCATCACATCCATAGCGGCGCGAAGTCGCCCCGACTGCAGTTCGGCCAGCAGCGCCGTGGTGTCGACCACGGGACCTCGCGCGGCGTTGACGAACAGCGCGTCGTCACGCATGCGGGCCAGAAACGCCGCGTCGACCAGGCCGGCCGTCTGGGACGTGAGCGGGACGACGACGACGACCACGTCGGCTTCGGGCAGCAGCTGCGGCAGATCGGCGACGGCCCGCACGCCGGCTCGCGGGCTTCGTCCGACCAGGAGCGGTTCGGCATCGCAAGCCAGGAGCCGGCGAGCCAGCTGCTGGCCGACGTCACCGGCTCCCACGATCAGCACCTGCTTGCCGGCGAGTTCGTCGGTGATCCTGTAGTCCCATCGCCGCTCGAGTTGAGCGGTGTGAAAGCGCGGGAAGTCTCGCAGGACGGACAGGATCGCCGTCAACGCCCATTCCGAAGTTGACGAACCGTGCACTCCGCGGGCGTCGCACAAGGTGACGCCGGCCGGCACCGCGCCGAGAAATCCATCGATGCCCGCGGACTGGGCCTGGATCACTTGCAGGTTGGGCATCGCGGTGATGGTGTCGGCTAAGGCCGTCGGATCGGCGTGCAGGAAGGTCGGAACCCAGAATTCGACGTCAGCCAGTCCGTCGGGGTGCTCGGCGCCAGCCAGAATGTGGGCGGCGGTGACCGCCGAACGGGCGCTGGCCGCCGCCGACGAGGGCTCGGTGCTCAGGCATGCGACGATCTCGTCGCGCAGGCTGGTGGAGGCAAGACAGATCCGGCTCACGGGCCAAACTTAGCGGCGCTTGACCGGTGTAATGATGCGGAGGAAGCCTCGCACATCTTCGGTTGGCACACTGGGCAGATGTTTCGCCGATCGCCGGGTCGCTCACACACCGGTCCGCGCCCGCGGCGACGGCAGATCATCAGCGTCACGGCGCTGCTCCCGATGCTCATCGCCACCGCGTGTTCGGGTGCGGCCTCGGGTGAATCGGACTGGGTGCCGCAGCCCAATTTTCAGCAGAACAACGAACCGCAACCGCAGCTGCCCGACAACGGGGTCGTTTCCGACGACCCGCAACCGTCGGCCCCTGGCAGTCAGGCCCCTAACCCCTCAGACCCATCGAGAGGGTCCTCGCCGAGCCCTTCGCCCAGTGCACCGGCGTTCGATCCGGCGGTGGTGGCAACCAAGCTCAACCAACCGACCGGGATCGTGGTGCTGCCTGATGGGAGCGCCCTGGTCGGCGAGCGAACGACGGGACGCATCCTTCGGGTACAACCGAAGCCCGGGCTAGCGGTTCAGCCGGTGCGAACCTTGCCCGGCATCGACGGCTCCGGCGACGGCGGACTGCTCGATCTGGCCCTGTCGCCGAGCTTCAGCGAAGACGGGCTCATCTATGCCTACATCACTACCGCCTCGGACAACCGGGTCGTCCATTTCACGCTGACCTCGGCGGCGAGCCCGGTCATCACCGGCATTCCGAAGGGACCTGTCGACAACGTCGGGCGAATCGCCTTCGATGCAACGGGGGCGTTGCTCACGGGTACCGGCGACGCCGGCCAACCGGATCTGGCTCAGTCAGCATCGAGCCTGGCCGGAAAAATTCTGCGCACCACCGACCTGGGTCAAGTTCCATCCGATAACCCCACACCGGGATCGATGATCTACGCCTCGGGGCTACGGACAGTGAACGGACTGTGCATAGATCCGCGCACGGGCAACCGGTTTGCGACCTCAGCGGGCGCTCCGGGCGGCGCCACAAACGCCCCGGATTCGGTCAAGATGATCAAGGCCGGCTCGGACTACGGATGGCCAATACCGAGATCCACCCCTGGGGGCCCCTCGCAACCGGTGCCCTCTACAAGCTCGGGGGTGGGCGGCTGCACCATAATTAATTCGCACTTCACAGTGGCGACTTCTACCAGTATGTCCGTAGTTGTGGCCACCGTTAATCAAACTGCAACGATGCAAAGCTTCACAAACACCATACAAAAAAAGTACGGTCGCCTACGCAGCGTGGTAAGTGCACCCGATGGAGCGCTGTGGTTGACCACGAGCAATCGTGACGGTCACGGCACTCCGACCGCCACCGACGATCGTGTAATTCGGATTCTCTCCTCCGAGACTGGCGGTCCCAACGTTGTCTGATCTGCGCGGCGCGTAAGTCGAGTCATGCTCGACTTCGACACGGTGCGTACGCACCCTCTGAGCGCACCCGAAACGACGGCGGTCGGGTGGGCTGATTTGGGTACCGCTGAGTTCCCGGTCAACGGCGTCCTGGCTCGCATGTCGCGCGCTGCGGTCGGGTGCCGAACGCGCCTGCTCCTCTACACCACCGTCGCCGTCCTGCTGACCTTGATCCTCGGCAGCCTGCTCGCCGCCGCGCTTCATCCAGAGCCGCAGCGCGCGATGTGGACCGGGACCCTGTCCTACGGCCTCACGGGCATCCTCGCCGCCGCCGTGGCGGTCCGTGTTCTGCTCGCCGATGATCACAAGCCGGCCTGGACTCTGGTCGCCGCCTCGCTCGCCCTGGCTACGGTCGCCCTGTTCCGAGGCCGCGGCACCGAGGCCAACGGATCGCTCGGTACTGCCGGTGTGGCTCTGCCGTTTTTGGGGGCTACGGGCGTGCTGGTTATCGGCCTGTTCGTACTCGGCCGCTCCATCGGAATGAGCCGGGGCAGCTGGCTCGATGCGATGCTGGCCGGCGCCGGCCTGGGCTCCCTGGCCACTGTGGCATCGAGCGCTGTCCACCTGGACCATGTGGCTGGCGCGTCAAGCCAATCGATGTTCATCACCGCAGCTTTGACCGGCCAATGCCTGATCATCGGAGGCACCCTCGCGGTCGGCGCGGCAACCGGGTGGCGGCGTCAAAGCGTCTGGGGCGCCATTCTCGGCAGTCATGTTCTCGGTGTCATCGCTCTGGCCACGCTGACTCATTCGGCTGGTCCGGGCGTGGTCGGCGGGTTCGGGTTGGCGCGGCTGGTCTGGGTCGTCGACGCGATCGGAATCGCCATCGCCGCCTGGTCGGCCAATCCTTCGGCCCACCCGGTGACCGACGCGAGCGATGTCTGGGACCAAAGCCACCATGCGGGCCTGCCCGCGGCAGCCATGCCGGCTGTTGGGCTTTTCGCCACGGCCGGCGTACTGAGCGTGCTCGTGGTCACCTCGATACCGCGAATCATCATCGTGCCCGCAGTGGTGGCATCGTTGCTGGCCACGATCCGGATCCTGCGGGCGATCCACGGCGCTGAAGCCTCGCGGCAACTGCGGCTGCTGGCCACCACCGATGAACTCACCGGCCTGGCCAACCGCCGTCGTCTCTACCTGGCGGCCGAAGAGCTGCTTGCTCGACGGGCCAACGGCACACACGCGCTGCTGCTGATCGATCTGAATTCGTTCAAAGAGGTCAACGACACGCTTGGACATCCGGTCGGGGATGCCCTGCTGATCCGGCTCGGAGCCCGACTGTCAGCCATCCTGCCCACCGACGCTGTGCTGGCCCGCCTGGGTGGTGACGAGTTCGCGATTCTGCTTCCCGATGCCGGCTCGACGGCCCCCGAGCGCCTGGCTCACGACGTCCGATCCGCGCTCAAGACCCCACTCACGGTGCAGGGCCACCGCCTGCACGTGTCGGCCAGTATCGGAAGTGCTCGCTACCCGGTGGACGGCGCAACCCCGATCGAGTTGCTGTCCAAGGCCGATATGGCCATGTACACCGCCAAGCGGGCTGGACGCGCCTTCCAGCAGTACAGCCACCATCTCGAAAACGATTCTCTGGATCGGCTGGCCCTGCTGGCCGATCTTGATGTCGCCCTCACCGAGGGACAGTTCGAGTGCTGCTATCAGCCAAAGCTGAACCTGCAGACCGGCAAAGTGGTCAGCGCCGAAGCGCTGGTTCGCTGGCGTCACCCGACCCGTGGCTTGTTGGCTCCGGCCGCCTTCCTGGATCTGGTCATTCAGAGCGGCGCTTTGCCGAGCATGACGAAATTGGTCCTGGACCAGGCCCTCGGCACCGCGTCATCCTGGCGCGATCACGGCTACGACCTTTCGGTCGCGGTGAACGTCGGTGCCGCCGACCTGCTGGACGAACAGTTGGCCGATGGTCTCGTCCGCCGGCTCAACGAGCTCGATCTGCCCCGCGACGCGATGGTGATCGAGGTAACTGAAGGCGCCTTCATCGATGCCGAACCGTCAGAACGCATCGTGCACCTCATGCGGGCCCACGGAATCCAGATCGCGATCGATGACTACGGAGCCGGTTACTCCTCGCTGTCCCGACTGCGCTCGCTGCAGGCTGATGAGCTCAAGCTCGATCGCTCGCTGGTGGCCTCGATGGCCGTCGACGCCGCAGCGGCCGCGGTCGTGAGCTCGACCGTTCAGCTCGCGCACGCCTTGAACATGCGGCTGGTCGCCGAAGGCGTCGAGGACTCCGAGACGCTTGAGCTGTTGAGCGATCTCGGGTGCGACGAAGCGCAGGGCTTCTTCATTGCCCGGCCAATGGCCGCGACCGACCTGCTGGGATGGCTTGACCAGCGCGCGGCAACGCTGGTCGCCTGACCTGCCGATTGTCAGCCTGATGAAAGCCGGCCTGATTACTCGCTGACGCCGAGGCGCTCGAGCAGGATTCGCCGTACGGCCGCCGCATCGGCCTGGCCGCGGGTCGCCTTCATCACGGCACCGACCAAAGCCCCGATGGCCGGTAGCTTTCCGCCACGGACCTTATCGGCCGCATCCGGGTTAGCCGAGATCGCCGCATCCGCCGCGTCGGTCAACGCCGAGGTGTCGGATACGACCGCCAGAGCACGCTCGGCGATAACGGCATCGACGTCGGCGCCGGTCTCCAGAACGCCGTCAACCGCCTGCCGGGCCAACGCGGTGGACAGGGTCCCGGCATTGACGAGCTCGATGATTCGGGCGACGTGCGCCGGCGTGATCGGCAGGGCCGATACCTCGATATCGCGGCTATTGGCCTGCTGGGCCAGGTAGCCCAGCCACCAGTTACGGGCATCGCCCGCGCTGGACCCCGCCGCAACGGTCGCGGCGAGGACGTCGACGGCGTCAGCGTTGACCAGCTTCTGCAGGTCATCTTCAGACAGTCCGAACTCGGTGGTCAGTCGTTGCCGGCGAGCCGCGGGCAACTCCGGAAGTGCTGCTTTGATCGTGGCGACCCAGTCACGGTCGGGGGCCAGCGGCACAAGATCGGGCTCCGGGAAATACCGGTAGTCAGTGGCCTCTTCCTTGCTGCGGCCTGAGCGAGTCGTACCGGTCGCCTCCTGAAAGTGGCGGGTTTCCTGCTTGATGCGCCCGCCTTCGCTGAGGATCCCGGCTTGGCGGATCATCTCCGAACGCACCGCGCGCTCGACCGAACGCAGTGAGTTGACGTTCTTGGTCTCCGTCCGGGTCCCCCACTGCGAGGATCCGACCGGCATCAGGGAGGTGTTCACGTCGCAGCGCAGGCTGCCCTGCTCCATCTTCACGTCGGATACCCCCAACGTACGCAGGATGTCGCGTAGTTCGGTTACATAGGCCTTGGCTACCTCGGGAGCCAGCGCACCGGTGCCTTCGACGGGCTTGGTGACAATCTCGACCAGTGGGATGCCGGCGCGGTTGTAGTCGACCAGTGAGTAGTCGGCCCCGTGAATTCGACCGGTCGCACCACCGATGTGCGTGTTCTTGCCGGTGTCCTCCTCCAAGTGGACGCGCTCGATGCCGACCCGGTAGCTCTGGCCCTGCACCACCACGTCCAGATAGCCCTCGACGCACAACGGCTCGTCGTACTGAGAGGTTTGAAAGTTCTTCGGCATGTCCGGGTAGAAATAGTTCTTGCGGGCGAAGCGGCACCACGACGCGATCGTGCAGTTGAGGGCCAAGCCGATCTTGATCGTGTATTCGATGGCCGAGGCGTTGGCGACCGGCAGGGCACCGGGCAGCCCCAAACAGGTTGGGCACGTATGGGTGTTCGGCTCGGCTCCGAATTCGGTTGAACAGCCACAGAACATCTTGGAAACAGTTCCCAGTTCAACGTGCGTCTCGAGTCCGATGACCGGCGCGAACGCGGTGATCACCTCGTCGTAGCCGAGCGTCATCGCGCGTCCCCTAAACTTGGAATCGCCTTGAAAATTGGGCCGTTCGCTGCGTTGTAGGCCGCCTCGAACGCCGCCCCAACCCGGAAACATCGCTCATCGGCCAGAGCGGGCGCCATAATCTGCAGCCCAACCGGCAGGGCCGGCCCAGTCTCCGAAGACAGCCCGCAGGGCACCGAGATGGCGGGCGTGCCGGCCAATGATGCTGGCAGCGTGCACAAATCGTTGACATACATCGCCATCGGATCGTCGACCCGCTCGCCGATTCCGAACGCCACGAACGGCGATGTCGGCGACACCAAAACGTCGGCCTGCTCGAACGCGGCGGCGAAGTCGCGGCTGATCAACGTTCGCACCTTCTGGGCCTGGCCGTAATAGGCCTCGTAGTAGCCCGAGGACAGCGCATACGTCCCGATCATGATGCGGCGCTTCACCTCGGCCCCGAAGCCTGCTTCGCGGGTCAAGGACATGACCTCTTCCAGGGAACGCTGGCCGTCATCACCGACCCGAAGTCCGTAGCGCACCGAATCGAACCGAGCCAGGTTGGAGGAACATTCGCTCGGGGCGATCAGGTAATACGCGGCCAGCGCGTAGTCGAAATGGGGACAGGACAGGTCAACGATCTCGGCCCCGAGACCGGCCAGGGTATCCACGGCCTCACGGAATCGATCCAGCACACCCTGCTGATAACCACCGTTGGCCCCGGTCAGCTCCGACACGATGCCGACCCGGACTCCCCGCAGATCACCGGCGGCACCCTCGGCCGCCGCTGCCGCCGCGGCCAGGCGCACATTCGGGATGGAGGTGGAGTCCAACGGATCGTGGCCGTGCAAGACGTCGAACAGCAACGCGGTGTCGGCGACCGTGCGTCCGAACGGTCCCGCCTGATCCAGCGACGAGGAGAACGCGATCAGGCCGTACCGGCTGACTGCCCCGTAGGTGGGCTTGTGACCGACGATGCCGGTCACGGCGGCCGGCTGCCGGATAGAGCCGCCGGTATCGGTGCCGATGGACAGCGGGGCTTGGAACGCGGCCACGGCCGCGGAGGACCCGCCGGAGGACCCGCCCGGCACCCGCGACAGATCCCACGGGTTGTGGGTGGGGTGATAAGCCGAGTTCTCGGTCGATGAACCCATCGCGAACTCGTCCATGTTCGTCTTGCCGAGCATCACGATGCCGGCTTGTTTGACGAGCCGGGTGACCGTCGCGTCGTACGGCGGGATCCATCCCTGCAGGATCTTCGAACCGGAGGTGGTCGGGATGCCCTTGGTGACGACCACGTCCTTCATCGCCAGCGGGACCCCGGCCAAGGGCCCCAGGGGCTGGCCGTCGGCCTTGGCCTCGTCGACCGCCCGAGCGGCGCTGAGAGCCCCTTCGGTGTCGACGTGCAGGAACGCTTTGACATCACCGTCGACCGCGGCGATCCGGTCCAAATGCGCTTGAGCTACCTCGACAGCACTGGCCTGCCCGCTGGCGACCGCGGCTGCGGTCTCCACCGCCGACAACTCGATCAGGTTCGCCATTATTCTTCCTCGCCCAGAATTCGCGGGACCCGGAAGCGGTCGTCCTCGACCGACGGGGCCGCGGCCAGCACCGCCTCACGCGGTAACGAGGCAACCACCTCGTCTGGTCGCAGCACGTTTTCCAGCCGCACGGCGTGTGAGGTCGGCGCAATATCAGCCGCCGCAACCTCGCCGATCCGGGCGACGCTGCCCAGGATGACCTCGAGCTGTCCGGCAAAGAGGTCGAGTTCTTCCTCGCTTACCGCCAGCCGGGCCAGATTGGCCAGGTGTGCGACCTCGTCGCGGGTGATTGCCGGGCGTTCATCAGACACAAAGAGTCAGTCTAGGGGCATCGGGACCAGCCATTTCACGGGCTCCAACGCCGGCCGGAGCTAGGTGTAACAGCCCTGACACGCGCACTTGGCACAATGCGGGGGTGTCCTACCTCATACGCGTCGTGCTGCCCGATCGTCCCGGCGCGCTCGGCGCGGTCGCTTCGGCCCTCGGCCACGCCGGGGCCGACATCCTGAGCGTCGACATCGTCGAGCGCACGCCGGGCCACGCAACTGACGATCTGGTGGTCGAACTTCCCTCCGACCGACTGGCCGATTCCTTGATCACGGCCGCGGCCAGCGTCGAGGGGGTGCGAGTGGAATCCATCCGGCCCTATGCCGGCACAATCGATCCGTTCCGGGAGCTAGAGCTGTTGGAAGACCTGGCGGCTGACCCCACCGACCTCGATGGTCTGGCCGACGGCGTCTGCCGGCTGTTTCGAGCGGGCTGGTCACTGGTCTTGCGGGCGCCTGACGGGGGCGACAGCAAGGCCACGGTCGTCGCCAGTAGTGCGGCGGCGCCCGAGATCGAGAGCGTTGCTACCCCGTGGTGGCCGGCGATTCCCGCCCGCGCGCTGTCCGTCGAGGATGACTGGGCTCCCACGGACTGGTCCACGCTCGGCACCGAACTGGCTGTGGTCCCGCTCGGTCTCGATGCCGTCCTGATCGGCCGACCCGCATTGCGGTGGTTGCCGAGTGAGATCATTCGGATGTCGCACCTGGCCTCGATCGCCGCTACCGTGATCAACCCGCGAACCGGTTGACCGACCTCAGCCACCGAGCGGCTACTTCTCACCGATCTTGGCGACGGCGGACGCTGCCTGCGGGCCCTGCTCCAGCAGGACGGTGAAACCATCTTCGTCCAGAATCGGCACCTTCAGCTCGACCGCCTTGGCGTACTTGCTTCCCGGCGACTCGCCGACGACGACGAACGAGGTCTTCTTCGACACCGAGGCGGCCGATTTGCCACCGCGAGTCGTGATCGCACTCGCCGCCTCGTCGCGCGAGTAGTTGTCCAGGCCACCGGTGACCACGATGGACAACCCGGCCAGCGGTTTGGGACTGTCGTCGACGACTCGTTCCTCAGCCAGGGCGACACCGGCCTCGCGCCATTTTTCGATGATGTCGCGATGCCAGTCGACCGCGAACCACTCTCGCACCGATTCGGCGATCGTCAGGCCGACCCCTTCGGCCGCGGCCAGTTGTTCGGTCGATGCATCGGCAATGGCGTCGATGGAGCCGAATTCACGGGCAAGTTCCTGAGCCGCGGTAGGTCCGACGTGCCGGATCGACAACGCCACCAGCACTCGCCACAGCGGCCGCGTCTTGGCGGCCTCGAGGTTCACCAGCAGCTTCGCCGCGTTGGCCGCGAGGGCGCCGTCCTTGCGGACAAAGAAGTCACACTGCTGTAGATCCTCGGCGGTCAGACCGAACAGGTCTCCCTCGTCGCTCACTAGCCCGGCCCTGAGCAGAGCCACCGCGGCCTCGTAACCGAGCACTTCGATGTCGAAGGCACCACGTCCGGCCACGTGGAACAACCGCTCGCGCAACTGAGCCGGACAGCTCCGCTGGTTGGGACACCGGATGTCGGCGTCGCCCTCTTTCTGCGGAGCCAGCTTCGTCCCGCACTCCGGGCATAGGGTGGGCATCACGAACTCGCGCTCCGAGCCGTCGCGCAGATCGACCACCGGACCCAGGATCTCGGGAATGACGTCGCCAGCCTTGCGTAACACCACGGTGTCACCGATCAAGACCCCTTTACGCCGCACCTCGCTGGCATTGTGCAGGGTGGCCATCTCCACGGTGGACCCGGCGACCACCACCGGTTCCATGACGCCGAAGGGCGTCACCCGGCCGGTGCGCCCGACGTTCACGCGGATGTCTAGCAGCTTGGTGTTCACCTCTTCCGGTGGATACTTGAACGCGATCGCCCACCGCGGTGCTCGGCTGGTCGTACCGAGTTGGCGTTGTTGGCTCAGATCATCGACCTTGACGACGACGCCATCGATCTCGTGCTCCACATCGTGACGATGCTCGCCGTAGTAATCGATGAAATCGATCACCTCGGCCAGGCTGGTCACCACCTTCGCGCGCTCGGAGGTGGGCAGGCCCCAGCTCTTCAAGCGCTCGTACCACTGCGATTGCGTCTTCACCGAAGGTCCGCCTTCGATGTGACCCACTCCGTGCACGACCATTTGCAGTTTGCGGGCCGCGGTGATTCGAGGATCCTTCTGACGCAACGAGCCCGAGGCGGTGTTGCGGGGATTGGCGTACGGAGCCTTGCCGGCCGCGACCAGTGCGGCGTTGAGCTCGGCGAATCGCTCGAGCGGAAAGAACACCTCACCGCGCACCTCTATCACGTCAGGGATATCCTCGCCGGCGAGCCGATCCGGGATCCCGACGATGGTGCGGACGTTGGACGTGACGTCCTCACCGGTGCGCCCGTCGCCACGGGTCGCGCCGCGTACGAGGCGACCCTTCTCGTACACCAGGCTGATGGCTAGCCCATCGACCTTCAACTCGCACAGGAAATTGAGTGAGCCCGGAAATTCTCGCTCGATCCGTTGCGCCCAGGCTGTCAGCTCGTCGATGCTGAAGGCGTTGTCCAGAGAGAGCATCCGCTGCAGGTGTTCTACGGCCGCGAACTGTGAGGAGAAGTCGCCGGCCACTCGCTGGGTGGGCGAATCCGGCGTGCGAAGCTCGCTGAACTCGTCCTCCAGAGCCTGCAATTCGCGCAACTTACGGTCATAGTCCGCGTCCGACATGGTTGGCGCGTTGGAGATGTAGTAGCGATATGAGGCGTCCAGGAGCTGCTCGGACAGTTCCACGTGACGCTGCTGCACCGCGACCGGCACGACCGATTCTGTCGGTGCCGGCGAAGCCGCTGAAGGCTCGCCACGGAGCGGATTCTGAGATGCCACAACCACAAGTTACCCAACCGAACCGACACGACGGCGGACTAGCCCAGCAGTGACCTGCCCACCTCGTTCAGCACCCGCATGCTGGCCCGAACGTAGGCCGGTGAAGCGCCGGCCAAACCGCAGGTAGGCGTCGGCACTATCGATTCGGCCACGAGGGCTGGGTCAAATCCGAGCTGACGCCACAGCCCGACGATGCGCTCGTTGAGCCGGGCCCGATCCAGCTCCGGTCCACCCGTCGCCTGCCCGTTGCCGGGAACCACACCGAGCCAGAGCGAGCGTCCGTCGTCGATCAACTGCCCGACGGCGTCGAAATCCGCTACCCGGAGTTGGGAGAGGTCGACCGATACCGCGTTGGCTCCGGCGCCGGCGAACAGCTGGAAGGGCACTGAAGCCGCACAGCAGTGCACCGCGCGGTAGCCCGGGTCGGCCGCCCCGAGCAACTTGGCCAATGCGGGTTCGGCTATCGCCGAGTCCAGCGCACCCACCGTGCCGTAGCCCGAGGGCGTGCGTATTTCACCATTGAGGACAGCGGTAGCAGCGGGCTCGTCGACCTGGAGGACGAACCGCGCCGACGGAAGCTGCTGGGCCAGGTTGGCCAACAGAGCGGCCACCCCCTCGGCCAGCGAATCAGCCAGGTCGCGGAAAGCGCCGCGATCAGTCAAGACCTTGTGCAGGTTGGGCAGTTCCAGCGCGGCGCCGAGGGTCAGCGGGCCGCACACCTGCACCTTGATCAGCGACGCATCCTGAGCGTGTTCGACCAGCGCATCCAGATCTCGACGCAGGTAGTCGCGGGCTCGGCCCTGATCTCGGCCGGGGCGAGCGGCAATCGTCCAGCCGTGCGGTTGCCACTCGACCGCCATATCGAGCAGCAACGAGGCCGCGCGGCCGACCATATCCGCGCCAAGCCCTCGATGCGGAAGTTCAGGCAGGTACGGCAGATCGGGGAGTTCACCGAAGACGAGATTCACTGCCTCGAAGGAGTCCTCCACAGGCAACGAGCCGATCCCGGTCGCGGTACCCGGTGGCCAGGGATGGGTCATGCGGACCCGGCGCCGGCAGGGTTCAAGGACGGCTCGGCGGTCTGGATCGTCGCCGAGCCGACCACCCGGTCACCGTCGTACATTACCAACGCCTGGCCGGGGGCAATGCCACGCTGAGGCTCGTACAACCGGGCCGTCAGCTCGCCCGATTCGGTGGCCCACACGCGGGCTGCGGACACCTTCCCGTGCGCGCGCAGTTGGACGGAGCAACGCCATCCCTGGGCGTCGAGGGCGGGTTGAGCAGTGGTCCACACAGGCGTCGAGCACCGGATCAGACCGACCTCCAAGTCGGCCGACCGCCCGACCACGACCGTGTTCGTCTTCGGCTGGATCGACAACACGTACCGCGGTTCGCCGGTGCGGTCGGGCCGGGTGAGGTTCAAGCCCTTGCGCTGCCCCACCGTGAATCCGAATGTCCCGCTGTGTTCGCCGATCACTGCGCCGCCGTCGTTGTCGATGATCTGGCCCGGCCGGTCGCCACCGAGCCGGGAGGCGAGGAAAGCCCGGGTGTTGCCGTCGGGAATGAAGCAGATGTCATGCGAATCGGGCTTGTCGGCCACCGCCAGCCCGCGGGCCGCAGCCTCGGCCCGTACCTCGTCCTTGGTCGAATCCCCCAGCGGAAACACGGCGTGGGCCAACTGCTGCGGCGTCAGGACCGCGAGCACGTAGGACTGATCCTTGGCTTCGTCCACCGATCGACGCAGCTCACCGTTGACCAGCTTGGCGTGGTGACCGGTTACGACCGCATCGAATCCCAACCCGATCGCCCGGTCGAGCAGGGCGGCGAACTTGATCTTCTCATTGCACCGCAGGCACGGATTCGGAGTACGACCCTGCTCGTACTCCGAGACGAAGTCATCGATCACGTCCGTGGCAAAGCGCTCGGCAAAGTCCCAGATGTAGAAAGGTATTCCGAGAACATCGGCGCTACGCCGGGCATCGTGGGAATCCTCCACCGAGCAACAGCCCCGCGACCCGGTCCGCAAGGTCTCGCGCTGCCGAGACAGGGCTAGGTGAATGCCGGTGACATCCCAGCCGGCATCGACCGCGCGAGCCGCGGCGACCGCGGAGTCCACCCCACCGCTCATCGCGGCCAGCACCTTCATGAGCTCGACCCGGCTTTGCGAGCCCGTTGTACGACGGCCTCGATCACGTCCAGGACCTCATCGACGTCGGCCTCGCTGGACGTGTGCCCGAGTGAGAATCGCAGCGAACTGCGGGCCCGAGCCGAATCCGCCCCCATGGCCATCAGGACGTGCGAAGGCTGAGCGACTCCCGCCGAGCAGGCTGACCCGGTCGAACATTCGATCCCGCGGGCGTCCAGCAGCATCAGCAGCGCATCGCCCTCGCAACCCGGAAAAGACAGATGGACGTTGCCCGGCAGCCGATCGACCGGATCGCCGTTGAGCACGGCATCGGGGACGGCTCGGATGATCCCGTCGGTCAGGCGGCGACGCAGTTGTTCGAGTGCAGCGGCCTGCTCACAGCGAGCCTTGACCGCGAGCTCAGCGGCCAGGGCGAAGCCGGCAACGCCGGGTGTGTCCAACGTCCCGGACCTAACGTCTCGCTCCTGACCTCCACCGTGCAGCAGTGGTGTGCAGGCGACGTCACGTCCGAGCAGCAGGGCTCCCACACCGTAGGGACCACCGATCTTGTGGCCGGTCACGCTCATGGCGTCCACTCCCGAGCGGGCGAAGGAAAGGTCGATCGCGCCGAGGGCCTGAACGGCATCGGTGTGGAACGGGATGCCGGACTGATGGGCGATATCGGCAAGCTCGGCGACCGGCTGGATCGTCCCTACCTCGTTGTTGGCCCACATAACACTGACCAGGGCCACCCGACCCTCAGCAGCTTGGATCGCATCGCGCAGTGACTGCGGCTGCACCCGGCCGAGCTCATCGACCGCAAGCAGCACGATCTCAGCACCCTCGTGATCGGCTAGCCATTGGACCGCATCGAGCACGGCATGGTGCTCGATCGAGGACACAATGACGACTCGACGATTCGAATCGGCCTGACGCCGGGCGTAGAAGATGCCTTTCACAGCCAGGTTGTCCGCCTCGGTACCACCGCCGGTGAAGATCACCTCGGACGGACGGGCATCGACCGCGGCGGCAAGCTGTTCGCGCGCCTCCTCAACCGTCCGCCGAGCCCGGCGTCCCGAAGCGTGCAGCGAAGAGGGGTTGCCGACATCGGCCATCGCCGTGGACATGGCAGCGATGACCTCACCCAGCATCGGGGTCGTGGCGGCGTGATCGAGGTAAGGCACTGCGCCCAGCTTACGTGGCGCCCGCGGCGAGGCGAGACGACTCGGGTGCGGATCAGCCCTTGCGCTTGGTGAGTTCCTCGGCCAGCGCGGGGGCGACCGTGAACAGATCACCCACGACGCCGTAGTCGGCGAGCTCGAAGATCGGAGCTTCCGCATCCTTGTTGATCGCCACAATGGTCTTCGACGTCTGCATTCCGGCCCGGTGCTGGATGGCCCCGGAGATGCCGAGGGCGATGTAGAGCTGAGGCGCCACCGTGACCCCGGTCTGTCCGACCTGCATCGAATGAGGCACCCAGCCGGCGTCGGTTGCAGCGCGGGAAGCACCCACGGCGGCGCCGATCGAGTCCGCCAGCTGCTCGACCACCTTGAAGTTGTCGGCGGAGCCGACGCCGCGCCCACCGGACACGATCACCGAGGCGTCCTGCAGGGACGGCCGGGAGCCCTTGGCCTCCTCGACTCGCTCGAGAATCTTGGCCGACTTGGCGGCGTCGGACAGGCTGACGTCAACCGTGACCTCTTCGGCAGCGCCGTTCGACGGCGCCGCGGCGACCGAGTTGCCACGCAGGCTGATCACCGGAATGCCCTTGGCTACCTTGGAGGTCACGGTCACCGCGCCGCCGAAGATCGACTGCTTGGCGCTGGCCCCCTCGCCGATTTCGATCGCATCGGCCAGAAAGCCCGACCCGATCTTGAAGGCGGTCCGAGCGGCCACCTCCTTGTTCTCGCTGGTGGAAGCAACGAGGATTGCTGCTGGGCTGGCCTGCTCGGCCAGCTGCGCCAGAACCTCGGCCTTCGGGGCCACGAGGTACTGCGCGATCTCATCACTTTCGGCCACGTAGACCTTGGCCGCGCCATACTCGGCCAGCTGATCCTTCAGCGCCGCCGCCGTGCCCGGGGCGCCGATGACCACGGCTGACGGCTCGCCCAGGCTTCGGGCCGCGGTCAGCAACTCGGTCGCGGATTTCTTGAGCTTGCCGTCCGCGGAGTCGATGAGTACCAGAATTTCAGCCATTACGTTGTCTCCCAAGATCCTCTGCTGCGCTTGCCGATGTCTCGTTCCGGATGATCCGCACCAGATCTGATGCGGCTTGGAGGTGCGTGGCTCAGATGAGCTTCTTGGCGGCCAGGAAATCGGCGATCGCCGCCGCGCCCTGGCCCTCGTCCTTCACGACCACTCCGGCCGCCCGCGGTGGGGCAACCTCGAAGCTTTCGACGACGGTCGTTGCGTTGGCCAGCCCGACCTCATCGGCTGACACGCCCAAGTCGGCGATGGTGAGCTGCTGAACCGGCTTGGACTTAGCGGCCATGATTCCCTTGAATGACGGGTACCGCGGCTCGTTGATCTTCTCCACGACACTGACGACGGCCGGCCCGTCGGCCTGGATTCGGTCATAGCCGGTGTCGGTCGTGCGCTCGATGGTGATCGTGGAGCCCTCTACGGTGACCTTTCGAGCCCCGGACAGCTGGGGAAAGCCGGTGGCTTCGGCGACCAGGGCGGGCACCACCGACAGCCGGGAGTCCGTGGCTTCCAGCCCGGCCAGGACGATATCCGGGTTCAGCGTGCCGATGGCCTTGGCCAGCACTTTGGCGGTGGCAATCGCGCAGGAACCGTGCAAAGCCGGATCCGTGATCTGAACGCCCTTATCCGCACCCATGGACAAGGCCTTGCGTATTGACTCGGTCGCGCGCTCGGGACCCATGGTGAGGATCGTGACCTCTCCGCCGTGCGCTTCCTTGAGCAGCAGGCCTTCCTCAATTGCGTACTCGTCGATCTCGTTGATAACGGCGTCTGACGCGTCTCGATCCAACGTGTTGTCGGTCGCGCTGAGCTTGCGCTCGGCGTAGGTGTCAGGCACCTGCTTCATGAGGACAACGATGTTCATTCGTGTCTGTCCTAACTTCTTCTGGTCAGCGAGCACTGAGTGGGTAGTTGCTGGATGGTAACGGTTGCGCGGGTTGAGACTGTGCGCCGGTTACGGCCATGCTACCCAGCGCTACTGGGGTTGAGGCGCGCACTAAGGGGTGTTTGGCGTCACGGCGCACCCGCACCCCCTCCAATATATATGCGGATATACGCAAAGATCAAAGATGTGAGGGGGTCGCGCAGTCCCTCAACCGGCAGTCCCTCAACGGGGCAGTCTCTCAACGGGCAGTCCCTCAATCCGCCGGAGTCATCGCACGCCTGAGCGTCCCGATCGCGTAAGCCCCAGACAGCGTCAGCACCACACCCGCCAGCCCCGTCAACGTTGACAGGACGACCAACCCAGCGCTGACATCGCGGCCGGCATTATCGGCATCATCGACGAACACCTCCGCGACCTTCTCGCAGCTGACGTGCAGGTCACCGCCTTGAGCCACCTGAAAAGTGGCGAAGACCGACAGGTCGCGTTCGTCGTCCTTCACCGACACGATCGTCACGGGCGTACCGACACCCTGATCATTGGCCGCCAGACACGTCGGCTCGATCCCGGTACCGATGACGCCGGCCGCGGTCAGCGCCTTGACTCCCCCCGGGGCCGACAACTGATACGTCTTACCGGGACTCAGACGATAGGTCGGCGGCGGTGTCGCCCCTTTGGAGTACGCATGACGCTGGCCGTGCTCGACGAGACGCGATACGCCGAAAACCAAGAACGCCAGCAATACCAAGACAATGCCCGCCGCCAACCGCGAATTCGGCGTCGTTCGCGGTTGTCTCGCGGCGGTCGCGGGGCTGCTCGTCATGGTGGCCACACGCCACTGACGAGAACCTGGCTCAGCAGCGCGAGCTGATCGGTCAGGTCCAGGTTTCGATCGGCCAACCAGGCATCGGAATAATAAGTATTGGCGTAGCGCTCTCCACCGTCGCAGATCAGCGAGACGATGCTGCCGGCCACCCCGGCCGCTCGCATCTCACAGGCCAACTTCAGGGCACCTACGAAATTAGTACCCGTCGATGCACCAACTCGCTTGCCGAGCGGTTCGGTCAGTAACCGCATTGCGGCCAAAGATGCCTCATCAGGGACGGCGATCATCCGGTCCACGACATCACCGACGAAGCTCGGTTCCACTCGCGGACGCCCAATCCCCTCGATTCGCGAACCTATCCCGGTCACCACTTGATCACTGCCGGACTCCCAGCCCCGAATGAAGGCGGAATTGTCCACGTCCACTACGCACAGCCGGCTCGACAATCGCCGATAGCGCAGGTAACGACCGATCGTGGCCGACGTGCCGCCAGTACCGGCACCGACCACGATCCACCTCGGAACCGGATGACGCTCCAGCTCGAGCTGAGTAAAAATCGATTCCGCGATGTTGTTGTTGCCTCGCCAGTCGGTGGCTCGCTCCGCGTAGGTGAATTGGTCCAGGTAATGCCCTGATGTTTCTTGGGCCAGGCGGCTGGCTTCGGCATACATCGTGGTCGCATCCTCGACCAGATGACACCGACCGCCTTGGCGCTCGATCAAAGCGATCTTCTCGGCCGATGTCGCCTTGGGCATCACGGCGATGAAGGGAAGTCCGAGCATCCGGGCGAAGTAGGCCTCACTTATTGCCGTAGACCCCGAGGACGCCTCGGTAAGCGTGGTGCCTTCCCGGACCCAGCCGTTGACCAGCGCGTGCAGGAACAGCGAACGGGCCAGCCGATGCTTCAGGGAACCGGTCGGGTGAGTCGATTCGTCCTTGAAATACAGGTCGATCTTCCACTGTGTCGGCAACGGGAAGTGGATCAGATGGGTGTCGGCCGACCGGTTGGAGTCAGCCTCGACCAAGCGCATGGCCTCATCGCTCCACCGCCGGCGGCAAGCTGAACTGCGATCGATATCTAGCATCATCAGCCGATCAAGTCGATGAGGTCATCCGGACTGGACAACAGGGCAACCGCACCGGCCGCGTTCAATTCCTGGACTGTGCCATAGCCCCACAGCGCGCCGGCACAGCGAACGTCGTGCGCGGCGGCGCCAAGAACGTCGTGGCTGCGATCTCCGACCATCAGGACGGTCTCGGGGACGGGATTGCCCAATCGATCAAGGACTTCCCCCACCACCGCGGCTTTGGAATCACGCTGCCCATCGACGGTGTCCCCGGCGACAGACTGGAAGTGCTCACTCAAGCCCAGAGCCTCGACGATCCGGATTGCGTGACTCTCCGGCTTGCTGGTCGCTACGGCCATCGAAATCGCTTGCACAGAAAGCTGCTTCAGCAATTCGGCAACCCCGGGGTATGGCTGCGTCTGGAACATGCGACCGCCCTCGACGTAGTAACGGCGGTAGGCCGCGATCACATCGGCCACCGGCACCGACCCGATGAGCGGAACCAGACTGTGCCAGAACGGCGGTCCAAGCAGCGATCGGGCCGTGGCCTCGTCAGGCCAGTCGAGCTCGAATTCATTGAACGCCGAGCGCAGCGAGCCGAGAATTCCCGGCGCCGAATCGCTCAGAGTTCCGTCCAGATCGAACAGGACCGTGTCGATCATCAGTTGCCCACGAATTCGGCCTTACCTGGCCCCTTGTCGATGAAGGAGGCCACGCCCCGCTCCTTGTCCTCGGTGGCGAATACGGCAGCGAACAGGTGCGCTTCCAGCTTAAGGCCGGTGGCCAAATCGCCTTGTAACCCTTGATCGATAGCCGCCTTGGCCGCCCGCAACGCCAAGGTCGGCCCGGTGGCGAATTTGGCCGCCATCGCCTGAGCGGTGGCGTACACCTCGGCGGCTGGAACGACGACATCCACCAGGCCGATGTCCAAAGCCTCAGCAGCATCGATGAAGCGGCCGGTGTAGATGAGGTCTTTGGCCTTGGACGGACCGACCAGTCGCGGCAGTCGCTGCGTGCCGCCCATACCCGGGATGAGCCCGAGCAGGATTTCCGGCTGTCCCCATTTGGCAGTGTCGGCACTGATCCGGAAGTCGGCGGTCATCGCCAGTTCGCAGCCCCCGCCGAGGGCGTAGCCGGTCACGGCTGCGATGACCGGCTTGGGAATCTGAGCGACCGAATCGATCGCCGCCATCATCTCGCCGGCGCGACGGGTGATGTCCTGCACGGACATCACCTGGAATTCCTGGACATCGGCGCCAGCCACGAAAACTTTCTCGCCGCCCCACACGATGACGGCTCTAATGTCATCGCGACGCGCGCACTCATGCGCGGCCTGCTGAATCTCGGCCTGAACCTGCAGATTCATTGCGTTCACCGGCGGACGGTCAATCCGAATCGTCGCGACCGAACCCTCGAGCTCCAGCCTTACCAACTCCGCCACAGCTACTCCTTTAATGGAAGGGCTTCCCCGGTGAAAGCGCACCAGCAGGCAAACAGCTCAGGAGACGGCCCGAGCAAAGTAACGTCCATTCTCCCGCTCGACCGACAGTGCCAGTGCGAACGTACGCGAGAGGTTCTCCGAGGTGAGGACATCATCGATCAGACCTTGCGCGACGACCTTGCCTTCGGCGAGCAACAAGGCGTGACTGATGCCGATCGGGATCTCCTCGACGTGGTGGGTGACAAGGATCATCGCTGGTGCCTCGGGGTCTGCGGCGAGCCGAGCCAAGCGACGCAACAGGTCCTCGCGGGCGCCGAGGTCCATGCCGGCCGCCGGCTCATCCAGTAGGAGCAACTCCGGATCGGTCATCATGGCCCGGGCGATCTGCACGCGCTTGCGCTCCCCCTCGCTCAGAGTGCCGTAGCGCCGCTCGGCCAGCTCCCCGACGCCGAAGCGGCTCAGTAGGTTTCTAGCTCGCCGAACGTCCAGCCGACCATAGGCTTCCCGCCAGCGTCCGATTACGGCGTAGCCGGCCGACACGACGACGTCGAGCACCTGCTCTCCGCCCGGGATGCGCTGGGCCAGCGCCGCCGAGGACAAGCCGATCCGGGGCCGCAGCTCGAAGACATCGACTGACCCCAGCCGCTGCCCGAATACGGCCACCGTGCCGGAGGTGGGATGCAGGATGGTCGCCGCCAGCTGCAGCAGAGTGGTCTTACCCGCACCGTTGGGTCCGAGAATGACCCATCGCTCGTCCTCTTCAACAGTCCAGTCCACGCCATCGAGCAGCAGCTTCTCGCCCCGACGGACCGTGGTGCGCTCGATCTGCAGCACCGCGTCGGGGTTCGCCTCGAATTCGGGAAGATCCACAGGCCTATCAAACCCCATAGCCAGGAATGCAATAACGTCGCCTACATCCTGACCAGTGCGGCCCAGCGTAAGGTTCGATTTCGATGGCATCACCGACCGATCTGAGTGCCGCCCTGGCGCGCCGCCTCGGCTTCTCCTCGGGCAGCGAGGGCAGCGAACTCATCGCCTGGCCCGGTAAGCCCTTCCCCCTCGGAGCCCGATGGGACGGCGAGGGAACGCTCTTTTCCATCTGGTCACCGTCGGCCACGCGGGCCACGGTATGCCTCTACGACGGCGACGGCCGTGAGCACCGCGTCCAACTCGCCGAGCAGTCCTTCCACATCTGGCACGGCTACCTGCCCGGAATCAATCCTGGACAGCGCTACGGCTACCGCCTGGATGGTCCGTATGACCCGGCCCGGGGTCATCGCCATAACCCCTCGAAGCTCCTGATCGATCCTTATGCCCGCGCAATCGAAGGGGAATTCGTCGATCACCCGGCCTGCTACGGCGACAATGACTTAGATTCCGCGCCATACGTACCGCGCTCCGTGGTGACCGTAGACGGCTTCCCCTGGGGCGGGGATCGTCCTCCGGCAATCGCCTGGGACGACACGATCATCTACGAGATGCATGTTAAAGGCTTCACCGCTAACCATCCCGACATTCCGGAAGAACTTCGCGGAACCTACGCCGGGCTGGCTCATCCGGCAGCCATCTCCTACCTCAAGAACTTGGGTATCACCGCGATCGAACTGATGCCGGTGCATCACTTCATCACCGAGCCGGCGCTGCAGCAGCGCGGCCTGCGCAACTACTGGGGCTACAACTCGATTGGCTTCTTCGCTCCGCACGCCGCCTACGCCACCCACACCGGTCGCCTCGGTGGCAACCAGGTACGCGAGTTCAAGGCAATGGTGCGCGCGCTGCACGCCGCCAATATCGAAGTCATCCTCGACGTTGTCTACAACCACACCGGTGAAGCCGAGCCCGACGGGCCGATCCTCAGCTATCGCGGTATCGAGAACGCCGCGTATTACCGCTTGGACGCTGAAGACCCGGCCCGGTATGTCGACTACACCGGCTGCGGTAACACCCTGGATGTTCGGACACCGGCCGTTCTACAGCTGGTGATGGATTCCCTGCGGTACTGGATCACCGAGATGCACGTCGACGGCTTTCGCTTCGATCTTGCCTCGGCTCTGGCCCGGTCACTGCACGACGTCGACAAGCTTTCCTCGTTCTTCGACACCATCCACCAGGATCCGATCATCAGCCAAGTGAAGCTCATCGCCGAGCCGTGGGACATCGGTGACGGTGGGTACCAGGTCGGCGAGTTTCCGCCCCTGTGGACGGAGTGGAACGGCAAATACCGTGACACGGTAAGGGACTTCTGGGCGCACGGTGCCGGCGGCGTCCGGGATCTGGCCTACCGACTGACCGGATCGTCAGACCTTTACGCCGACGACGGGCGCCTGCCGTTCGCCTCGATCAACTTCGTCACCGCGCACGACGGTTTCACCATGCGCGATCTGGTCAGCTACGAGCGCAAGCACAATCAAGCCAACGGCGAGAACAACAACGACGGGACCGATGACAATCGCTCGATCAACTTCGGCGTCGAGGGCGAGACGAACGATGCCGAGATCCGCGCAATCCGACTCCGGCAGATACGCGGGCTGTTGACCACGCTGTTGCTCTCGACCGGCGCTCCGATGTTGGTTGCCGGCGACGAGCGGTTCCGGACCCAAGGCGGCAACAACAACGCCTATTGCCAGGACAACGAGGTGTCGTGGATCGATTGGACCGAGACACCGGAGGCCGCTGATCTGCTGGACCTGACTCGGCGACTGATCGCGTTGCGCAAGTCGGCCCCGGTACTACGGCAGCGGGCATTCTTCGAAGGTCGACCGGTCGCGGGCGGCGACGGGTGTAAGGACCTGGCCTGGTTTCACCCCGAAGGACGAGAACTGTCTGATGCCGACTGGTTCGACGCGAAACTGCGCACGATCGGGATGTACCTCGATGGCCGGGGCCTGCGTCACCGCGGACCGCGAGGCGAGCTGATCATCGACTCCTCCTACTTGCTGCTGTTGCATTCAGGCGATGACGCGATCGACTTCAGCCTGCCGGGCGCACCGTGGGCCGCACGCTACGAGGCTGTTATCGACACGGCCGAGGCTGGCAGGCCTCATGGCGACGCTTCGCTCACGGCGTCGGCATCGGTCCGACTAGAGTCCCGGTCGGTGCTGCTGCTGCGAACCGACCGGGACTGAGGCCGGTCTGCCTCAGAGGCGAGGACGTCAGGAGGCGGTGGCGACCAGCCCGGTCTCGGCCAGGTTGGCCAGCAGATCGTTGTACGGCAGCGCCCGCACCGTATAACCGAACGGTCCAGCCTTAGCCAGTGGAATCGCGCCGGTGAAGAACCCGACGTGATCGCGTTCCTCGGCCAGTTCCAAGGGCATGATCTCGAAATCGGACAGGCGGTTGTCGGCATCCACGCGTCCGAAGACCGCCTGGACCTGCACGTCACCGGCCTTGAGACCCGATAGGGCCACCTCAGCCCGCAGCTGTAGTTCGCCACCCAGGGTCGGGTCGCCCTCGACATTGGATTCGACATGGCGGACGGCAACGTCGCGCCAGGCACCGGTGACCCAGCTCTTCCAAGCCGACAACTCTTTGGCCGCCGCGTAGCCATCGGCCATCATCCGCGCCGAGGACGCGGCCGCGGGCGCGTACAACTTCTCGGCGTAGTCACGCACCATTCTGGTGGCGAGAACCTTCGGTCCAAGGGACTTCAGCGTGTGACGAACCATCGCCACCCATTGCGTGGGGATGTTGTTCGTGTCGCGCCGGTAGAAGCGCTCAGCGACCTGATGCTCGATCAGGTCGTACAGGGCCGCGGCCTCGACCGCGTCGCGATGGTCATCGGTGGTGCCGGACAGCGAATCGTCGGCTGACGGGATCTCCCAACCGTTCTTGCCGTCCTCGCACCATTCGTCCCACCATCCGTCTTTGATCGACAGGTTCAGCCCGCCGTTGAGCGCGGCCTTCATGCCTGAGGTTCCGCAGGCTTCCAGCGGACGCAACGGGTTGTTCAGCCACACATCACTGCCCCAGTAGAGGTAGCGCGCCATCCCGATGTCGTAGTCGGGCAGGAACGCGATCCGGTCCCGAACCGCCGGGTCGTCGGTGAAGCGGACCAGTTCGGCGATCAGTTCCTTGCCACCGTCGTCGGCGGGGTGCGACTTGCCGGCCACCACGATCTGGACGGGACGCTCACTATCGGTCAGTAGCTTCGTCAGTCGGACCGGATCGCGCAGCATTAAGGTCAGGCGCTTGTAGGACGGCACCCGCCGAGCGAAGCCGATGGTCAGGACGTCCGGATCGAAGGCCGTGGCCGTCCAGGACAGTTCGGCCGAGGAGAACCCTCGTTCGAGATTGCTCTCGCGGATCCGGCGGCGGATCTCATCGACCAGGCGCTCGCGCAGCATCCGCTTGGTCGACCACAGCTCGCCGTCGGAGATCACGTCGATGCCCTCCCACCCGGTGCCAGAGGAGAGAGCCTCCGAGCCCGGTCCGCGCTCGGCGATCTCGATCATCTCGCGCGCCATCCAGGTGGGTGCGTGCACACCGTTGGTGATCGAGCTGATGGGGACCTCGGCGGTGTCAAAACCCGGCCACAGGTCATTGAACATGCCGCGGCTAACCACACCGTGCAATTGCGACACACCGTTGGCCCGCTGCCCGAGGCGCAGGCCCATGTGGGCCATGTTGAACTTCGTCGGGTCCTCCTCGGCGCCGAGGGCCAGGATCCGTTCGACCGGGACATCTCCCTCCACCGACATCACAGTCTCGATCAGACTCACGTCGAAGCGGTCGATACCCGCCGGAACGGGCGTGTGGGTGGTGAACACGGTGCCGGCGCGCACGGCGGCCAGGGCCTCGTCGAAGGTGAGCTTGAACGGCCCCGCCATGAGTTCGCGGATGCGCTCGATGCCGAGGAAGCCGGCATGACCTTCGTTGGTGTGAAAGACCTCGGGCTCCGGGTGACCGGTCGCCTGACAGTAGGCACGGATGGCCCGCACGCCGCCGATGCCCAGCAGCAGTTCCTGCAGCAGCCGGTGTTCGGGACCTCCGCCGTACAGACGGTCGGTCACGCCACGGGCCGCGGCGTCGTTGTCCTCGACGTCGGAATCGAGCAGCAGCAGCGGCACCCTGCCTACCGAGGCCAGCCAAACCTGGGCGTGCAGGACCCGATCTTCGGGCAGCTGCAGGCTCACCCGGACGACGCTGTCATCGCCATCGCGTAGTGGGGTGATAGGCAGGCCTTGTGGATCCAGTGACGGGTAACGCTCTTGTTGCCATCCTTCGCGCGACAGCGACTGAGCGAAGTAACCAGCCCGATAGAGCAGGCCGACACCGATGATCGGCGCCCCCAGGTCCGAGGCTGCCTTGAGGTGGTCGCCAGCCAGGATGCCGAGGCCGCCGGAATACTGCGGAAGGACTTCGGTAATGCCGAATTCCGGGGAGAAGTAGGCAATGCTGATCGGCAGGGACCCGGGAGTCGACTCCAGCTGACGCTGATACCAGCGTGGGTGTTCGAGGTAGTCCCGCAAGTCGTCGGAGACGTCTTGCAACCGCCGGATAAAGCGGCGGTCCTTGGCCAGAGCGGCCAGCCGATCAGTGCTCACGCCACCGAGCAAGCGGGCCGGATCACCGTGGGATTCAAGCCAGAGCTCCGGGTCTACAGACTCCAGCAAATCGATCGATTCCGGATGCCAGGACCACCGCAAGTTGGCCACGATCTCGCCCAGCGGGGCAAGTTGGTCGGGCAGTGCGGCGCGGACTGTGAGTCGACGTAGGGCCTTCATGGCGAACACCATAGCGGGTTCCGGTAACGCTTCCGGGCGGTTCGTGGAGCACGCCACAAAGCTCGTGACTACCGCTACCGTTTGGGGGTGACCGGACGACTTGGACTCAACTCGATTACGCCCGTGATTTCGCTTGGCGAGTTCCCGTCGCGAGCGGTGGTCGGCGAGCACGTACCGATCCGAGCAACGGTGTTTCGCGAGGGCCACGACGCGGTAGCCGCGTCGGTGCGGTGGCGCTCCCCCAGCGCGGTTGAGTCTGGATTCAACCGGATGCGCCCGGTGGGTGGCGGAACCGATCGCTGGGAAACCGAGGTGGTTCCGGACGAGACCGGCACCTGGAACTTCATGATCGAGGCCTGGAGCGATCCTTTCGCCACCTGGTATCACGCCGTGGAGGTCAAAGTGGACGCCGGACAAAGCCCCGAGGAGTTGGCCAACGATCTTGAAATTGGTGCGCGCCTGTTCGACGCCACCGCCAAGGCGCTGAGCGAGGTTGAAACCGAAGACGAGACCGAGGACGAGACTGACGAGGCGGCCGGAGCGAGGAGTCGGTGGGCTGAGCTGGCTCGCTCGGTGGCGGCTGATCTGCGTCGTCAGGACGCCGATCTGGACCTCAGAATTACGCGAGCATTCAGTTCCGAGGCCCGCGAGCTGGCCTACCGATTCCCCGTGCGGGAACTCATCACGCGCTCACCGCGCTACCAGGTGTACGTGGATCGTCCTCGCGCCTTGTATGGAGCGTGGTATGAGTTCTTTCCTCGTTCCATCAACGCGGAGTTGGCGCACGATCCGGCTGATCCGGCCCGTCCCGCCCGCCAAGGCACCCTGGTCGATGCGACCAAACACCTGGACTACGTGGCCGATCTCGGCTTCGACGTCGTCTACCTGCCACCGATCCATCCGATCGGCAAGATCAATCGCAAGGGTCCCAACAACTCGTTGGATGCCAAACCGACCGACGTCGGATCACCGTGGGCGATCGGCTCGACCGAAGGCGGGCACGACGCCATCGATCCGGCCCTGGGCACCGAGACCGACTTCGCCGCCTTCGTCGCCCGGGCTCGCGAACTCAACCTCGAGGTTGCCCTGGACCTCGCCCTGCAGTGCGCACCGGACCATCCCTGGGTCAGCGAGCATCCCGAATGGTTCACCACCCTGCCGGACGGCACGATCGCGTACGCCGAGAATCCGCCGAAGAAATACCAGGACATCTACCCGCTGAACTTCGACAACGACCCGGTCGGCCTGGCCGCGGAAGTGCTGCGTGTGACATTGCTCTGGACGCGTCGGGGCGTCCGGATCTTTCGGGTCGACAACCCACACACGAAGCCTCTGAACTTCTGGCAGTGGCTTATCGCCAAAGTTAAAACCGAATTCCCCGATGTGTTGTTTCTGGCCGAGGCCTTCACTCGGCCGGCCATGATGCACGAGCTGGCCCGGATCGGATTCACCCAGAGCTACACGTACTTCACCTGGCGAAACACGGCGTGGGAATTGCGCCAGTACGGCGAGGAACTGGTCGCCTCGGCGGACTACATGCGACCCAATTTTTTCACCAACACCCCCGACATCCTCAACGAATATCTCGTCAACGGCGGCCGGCCAGCGTTCTCGATCCGCCTAATGCTGGCGGCCACGATGTCGCCGACGTATGGCATCTACTCCGGCTACGAGCTCTTTGAGAACGTGCCGGTCCGGTCGGGAAGTGAGGAGTACCTCAACTCGGAGAAGTATCAGCTGCGACCTCGTGACTTCGCGGCCGCCGAGAGCCATGGTGACTCACTGGCCCCGCTCATCAAACGACTCAACGACATTCGCCGGGCACACCCGGCGCTGCATCAGTTGCGCAACCTGCGCTTTCACCACTCGGACAACGACTCGATTCTGGTGTATTCCAAGAAGGATCCTGATTCGGCCGACACCGTGCTCGTGTGCTGCACCACGGACCCACACAATGTCCGGGAGGGCTGGATCCACTTGTCAATGGATCAGCTCGGACTGGCCTGGACGGATGGTTTCACTGCCTCGGACCTGCTCAGCGGTGCGAGCTATGACTGGGCTGAGCACAATTTCGTCAGGCTGACTCCGCAGCAACCGGCTCACATTTTCACCGTGCGACACCGCGGCTGAGCCGGCGTCCGCGACCCAGAACGAGGTCTACCGGTTTGTGACCTGTGGTTATCCACAACCTGACTGATCTGGCGTGGAAGTTCGGTTAAGTCGTGGTTCCATGAAGGTGTGCCCCTCTGGTTGATCTGGATCATCATCGCGGCTGGCTTGGCGATTGCCGAGACCATTTCGCTGGACTTCGTCCTGATCATGTTGGCCGGCGGGGCGGCCGTCGGAGCGATCACCGCCGCCGCCGGAGCGCCAGCCGCCGTGCAGGTGGCAGCAGCGATAGTGGCCGGATTGGCTCTGCTGGCCTTCGTCCGCCCGATCGCCAAGAAGCATCTGATCAGCAATACGGCTATGCCGATGCACACCGAGGCGTTGGTCGGCAAAGACGCCATCGTCACCCAGACGGTCAACGCCCATGACGGGCGGGTGCGGCTGAACGGTTCCGACTGGTCGGCCCGATGTTTCGATGAAACGCAGATCATCCCGGTCGGGACGGCCGTGCGCGTCATGAAGATCAGCGGCGCGACGGCGGTCGTGTGGCAGGACGACATTTCTAAACCAACCCACCACGGGTAGTTCTGGAAGGGACGCTTCATGAATCCGGTTCTCATCGCGGTACTGGTGATCGCCGCCATCGCGCTGGTGACTCTGCTGCGCAGCGTGCGCATCGTGCCGCAGGGACGGTCGGCCGTGGTCGAGCGGCTCGGGCGCTACACGCGAACCCAGGGCCCGGGAGTGGCCGTGCTACTGCCCTACGTCGATCGGATGCGCCCACTCATCGACATGCGTGAGCAGGTCGTCAGCTTCCCACCGCAGCCGGTCATCACCTCAGACAACCTCACAGTTGCCATCGACTCGGTGATCTACTTCCAGGTCACCGATCCGCGGGCCGCCAGTTATGAGATTCAGAACTACATCCAGGCGGTCGAGCAGCTCACCATCACCACGCTGCGTAACGTCGTCGGCGCACTCAACCTGGAACAGACCCTGACCAGCCGGGACGGCATCAACACCCAACTGCGCGGGGTACTGGACGAGGCCACCGGCCCCTGGGGCATCCGCGTCGCTCGGGTCGAGATCAAGGCGATCGAGCCGCCGCCGTCCATCCGAGACGCCATGGAAAAGCAGATGCGAGCCGATCGTGACAAGCGCGCCATCATCCTGGCGGCCGAGGGCCAGCGCGAGTCCGCGATCAAGACGGCGGAGGGTCAGAAGGCCGCGCAGATCCTGGCCGCCGAGGGGGCCAAGACTGCCGCCATCCTCACGGCCGAGGCCGACCGTCAGTCACGCATCCTGCGGGCCGAGGGCGAGCGAGCGGCGCGCTACCTCTCAGCGCAAGGACAGGCCAAGGCGATCGAGACGACCTTCAACGCAATCCACGCGGCCAAGCCGGATCCGGCGCTACTGGCCTACCAGTATCTGCAGACGCTTCCGCAGATCGCCCAAGGGGATGCGAACAAGATGTGGATCGTGCCGAGCGAGTTCAGCAAGGCACTGGAGGGCCTGGCCAAGCTGTCAGGAGGCGAAGGAGCCGACACGCCGTCCTGGCTCGCGGCGCAGAGCCATGGGCCGACCGCAGGGGCCGACGCTCCGGCCAGCCTGATCCCCACGGAAGGATGGTTCGACTCCAACCTTCCGCCGGCGGCCGATATCCCTGAAGTCGCAAACCTGCGAGCGTCGGACAACGATCCCGAGTCGATTGCCGCCCACGAAGGTCTGACCGATTCGACGAGCCTGCTCGACGCCCTCGGCCCGCACCTCGGCAGCACCGAAGCCCTACCCACGTCCCCGAGCGAGCCAGACCAGCCACCAGCTCCCCCGTCCTGACCACAGACTCCGGGCCGGCGGGGACAGCGCGGTTCGGTCCAGGTTAGTTCCGCTGCGCTGGGACGGACTGCCCCTTGCACTCGGGCTGTCAGCGCTTACAGTTCATGGCACACTCGGGTGAGTAGGGGTGCTTCGGCTCACGACCCGGACCACCACGACGCGCACAGGCCCGGAGGTTTCGGTGACGGTTTCGGTGGACCACGATCCTGAGTGGTTCAAGCGAGCGGTCTTCTATGAGGTTCTGGTTCGCGGCTTTCAGGACTCCAACGGTGATGGCACCGGTGACCTGAAGGGGCTGACCGACCGGCTCGACTACCTCCAGTGGCTCGGGATCGACTGCCTGTGGCTGCCACCGTTCTTCCCCTCGCCCCTGCGCGACGGCGGCTACGACGTGGCCGACTTCACCGACGTGCTCCCCGACTTCGGCACGATCGAAGATTTCCGTAGCTTTCTGGACGCCGCCCACGAACGAGGCATCCGGGTGATCATCGACTACGTCATGAATCACACCTCCGACGCTCACCCGTGGTTTCAGCAGTCACGCACCGACCCGGACGGTCCGTACGGTGACTTCTACGTATGGGCCGATGACGACACCCGCTGGCCCGAAGCCCGGGTCATCTTCGTCGATACCGAGCCCTCGAACTGGACCTTCGATCCGGTGCGCAAGCAGTACTTCTGGCACCGGTTCTTCTCCCACCAACCCGACTTGAACTTCGACAACCCGGCGGTCGTCGACGCGATCATGGACGCCTTCCGGTTCTGGCTGGACATGGGAATCGACGGTTTCCGACTGGACGCGGTGCCCTACCTCTACGAGCGCGACGGCACCAACGGCGAGAACCTGCCCGAAACCCACGAGATGCTCAAGCGTATTCGCAAGGAAATCGACGACATCTACCCCGACCGCGTGCTGCTGTGCGAAGCCAACCAGTGGCCGGCCGATGTCGTGGAGTACTTCGGTGATTTCGCCTCCGGCGGCGACGAGTGTCATATGGCCTTTCATTTCCCGGTCATGCCCCGCATCTTCATGGCGGTTCGACGCGAACAGCGTTATCCGATCTCGGAAATCATGGAACAGACGCCGCCCATTCCAGCCAATTGCCAATGGGGAATCTTCCTGCGCAACCACGATGAGTTGACGCTGGAGATGGTGACCGACGAAGAACGTGACTACATGTGGGCCGAGTACGCCCAAGACCCGCGGATGAAGGCCAACATCGGAATTCGTCGGCGGCTGGCACCGCTGCTCGACAACGACATCAACCGAATCGAACTGTTCACGGCATTGTTGCTGTCCCTGCCCGGCTCCCCGGTTCTGTACTACGGCGATGAGATCGGGATGGGCGACAACATCTGGCTCGGCGATCGCGACGGGGTTCGCACCCCGATGCAGTGGACACCGGATCGCAATGCGGGTTTCTCCAATTGCGACCCCGGCCGGCTGTACCTGCCGGTGAATGCCGATTCCATTTATGGTTACCAGGTCACCAACGTCGAAGCGCAGACCCGCAATACTTCCTCGTTGCTACATTGGACGCGACGAATGATCAGCGTGCGTAAGGCAAATCCTGCATTCGGGCTCGGCAGCTTCATCGACCTCGGCGGCTCGAACCCGTCCGTGCTGTCTTTCGTCCGGGCATTCGGCGATGACGTCGTGCTGTGCGTGAACAACCTGTCGCGATTCCCCCAGGCCGTTGAACTGGACCTACGGCAGTGGGAAGGCGCTGAACCGGTCGAGATGACCGGGGGCAGTCACTTTCCGGCTATCGGTGAGCTGCCTTACCTGTTGACGGTGGCCGGTCACGGCTTCTACTGGCTGCGCATCCCGGTGCATCAGACCAGCGGCGGTACGGGACTCCCCGCCGCTGAGGGTCTGGAATTGGCAGTCACGGAAAGGTCAGAGCAGTTGACCCCAGGCGATGAAGAAGTACCGGAGGAGGAACCCGGGTGAGGGTTGAGACAGCCGAGGTCACGCGAGTACTGACGGACTGGTTGGGACACCAGCGCTGGTACGCCGGCAAATCACGCAACGGGCAGATCGCGGCACGGCTACTGGCGACGCTGTCCGACAAGCCGTACCCGGTGCAATTGTGGGTAGCCGATGTCACCTACCCCGAGGGCACCGATCACTATCAGGTTCCGCTGGTCCTGCGGGACGAACCCCACGATCAACTCGAGCACGCCCTGGTCGGTTCGGTCATCGACGCGGACTCCGACAAGCCGATCCAGCTTTACGACGCCCTGCACGACAAGGAAGTCACGGGACTGTGGCTACAGGCCATGGCCGAACAACGCACCATCGACGGTGTCGAATTCACGCGGCTGGCGACGCCTGAGGCCATCCCGGTGCTGGAGCCAAGCCTGGCCTTGACCGGTGAACAGTCGAATACCTCGCTGGTGTATGGGGATTCGGCCATCCTGAAGGTGTTCCGCCGGCTTGAGCCGGGTCTGAATCCCGACATCGAAATCCACGCGGAACTCGGACGTCTCGGTGGTCGCCATGTCGCCGCGCTGCTGGGTTATGCCACGGCCGAGGTGGACGGCGCGCCGTGGAGCCTTGCCATGCTGCAGGAGTTCATGACCACGGCCTCCGACGGGTGGCAGCTGGCCACCACCAGCGTGCGCGACCTGATGGCCGAGGGAGATTTGCATGCCGAAGAAGCGGGCGGGGATTTCGCCGCCGAGGCCCACCGCTTAGGCATCTCGACGGCCGAGGTACATGCCGACCTGGCCTCAGCCTTCGGCAAGTCCGAGCTTTCCGCCGATGACGTCGAGTACCGCGCGCTGGCGATGAATTCCCGACTGGACGCGGCACTGACCGAAGTACCAGAGTTGGCTGAGGTGGAGCAGGGCCTGCGGTCGGCCTACGCGGCGTTCGCGGCAGCGGCACCGGTCACCGCTCATCGGGTTCACGGCGATCTGCACCTGGGACAGGTCCTGCGTACCGTGCATCGCTGGGTTTTCCTTGACTTTGAAGGGGAACCGGCCAAGACCATTTCCGAGCGCCGGGACCTGGACTCACCGATGCGTGACGTAGCTGGAATGCTGCGCAGCTTCGACTACGCCGCGCGTCATCAGCTCGTCGATGTCGGAACGACTCCGCAGTCTGAGTTTCGGGCGGTGGAATGGGCCGAGCGAAATCGATCAGCGTTCTGCGCGGGCTACGCCGAGGGTGGCGGGCTGGATCCCGCGGACGCCTCGGTGTTACTGCGCGCCTTTGAGGCCGACAAGGCCGTGTACGAGGCGGTGTATGAGGCGCGAAGCCGTCCGAGTTGGCTACCGATTCCGCTGGCCAGCCTGCACCGATTGGCGGAAACCGCATGAGCGCGCGGTCAGAAGTGGATTCGGTGAGCGCGGCCGAGTGGGCCGAGTTGGTCGACGGGCGCCACGCACAACCACATTCGCTGCTGGGTGCGCACCCGGCGGGGCCGGGGCGAACCGTCATTCGTACCTTTCGGCCCGAGGCCGACGAGGTCAGCGTGGTCATCGGGGGCACCGCCACGGCGTTGCAGCGATTACATCCGGGAGGAGTGTTCGGCGGCGTGGTCGACGTCGATCCCACTGACTACCGTCTGGCGGTCAGCTACGGATCCGAGTCCTTCACCGTCGACGATCCGTACCGGTGGCTTCCCACGGTGGGAGAGCTGGATCTGTATTTGATCGGCGAGGGCCGGCACGAGCAACTGTGGGACGTCCTGGGTTCCCACGTCCGTCACTACGACACCCCGTCCGGGCCGGTCAGCGGAACGTCTTTCGCGGTCTGGGCTCCCAACGCGGTGGGTGTGCGAGTTTCCGGTGATTTCGACTACTGGTCGGGCCGGGCGTTTCCGATGCGTTCGATGGGGGCCTCGGGTGTCTGGGAACTGTTCGTTCCCGGGGTGGGCGATGGCTGCCGTTACAAGTTCCAGATCCTCGGACAGGACGGAGTCTGGCGGGAGAAGGCCGACCCGATGGCGTTCGCGACCGAGATCCCGCCGGCCACCGCATCGGTGGTGTTCACCGCCAAGCACGAGTGGCAGGACGCCGCCTGGCTGGCCCGACGAGCCGAGACAGCCTGGCACGCCGCGCCGATGGCTATTTACGAAGTCCATCTCGGATCGTGGAAGCAAGGCTTGAGCTACGAACAGTTGGCCACCGAATTGGTCGACTACGTACGGTCGACCGGCTTCACCCACGTCGAATTCCTGCCGGTCGCCGAGCATCCCTTCGGCGGCTCCTGGGGATACCAGGTCTCCTCCTACTTCGCACCGTCCTCGCGGTTCGGCAATCCGGATCAGTTCCGGACGCTCATCGATTCGTTGCATCAAGCCGGTATCGGGGTGATCGTGGACTGGGTCCCGGCCCATTTCCCCAAGGATGCATGGGCATTGGCTCGGTTCGACGGCACCGCCTTGTACGAGCACGCCGATCCGCGACGAGGCGAACAACCGGACTGGGGCACTTACGTCTTCGATTTCGGACGAACCGAAGTTCGCAACTTCCTGGTGGCTAATGCGCTGTATTGGTTGGAGGAATTTCACATCGACGGGCTGCGAGTCGATGCGGTTGCCTCCATGCTGTACCTGGACTACTCGCGCAAGGCTGGCGAATGGCTGCCCAACATCCACGGCGGGCGAGAGAACCTCGAAGCAGTTCAATTCCTGCAAGAGATGAATGCCACGGTGTACAAGAGGGTTCCGGGTGCGGTCACCATCGCCGAGGAGTCAACGGCGTGGCCTGGCGTCACTCGACCTACTCACTTGGGAGGGCTGGGCTTCGGATTCAAGTGGAACATGGGCTGGATGCACGACACCCTGAGCTACGTGCAGCATGAGCCCATCCATCGTCAATTTCACCATCACCAGATGACGTTCTCGATGATGTACGCCTACTCGGAGAACTACGTTCTGCCGCTGAGCCACGACGAGGTCGTGCACGGCAAAGGCTCGTTGCTGAACAAGATTCCCGGTGATCGTTGGCAACAGATGGCCACGTTGCGCGCGCTGTACGCGTTCATGTGGGCCCATCCGGGCAAGCAATTGATCTTTCAGGGATCAGAGTTCGGCCAGGGTGGTGAATGGAGTGAGTCGCGGTCGTTGGATTGGTGGTTGCTGGACGCCCCCGATCACCGGGGCGTCCAGCAGCTGGTCGGTGACTTGAACCGGGCGTATGTCGAACACCGTGCCTTGTGGTCCCAAGACATCGAGCCCCAAGGCTTCAGCTGGATCGATGCCAACGACGCCAGCGGTAACACGTTATCTTTCCTTCGTTGGGGTGATGACGGCTCGGCGCTGGCCTGTGTCGTCAACTTTTCCCCGACGCCGCACGAGCACTACCGCCTCGGCTTGCCACGCCAAGGGACCTGGTCCGAGGTGCTCAACACCGACGCCGAGAGCTATGGCGGCTCGGGCGTCGGCAACCTAGGTTCGGTGCGCGCCGACGGCCCGACCTGGCACGGACAGCCGACGTCAGCTACGGTCCGGGTGCCCCCATTGGGGGCGGTGTGGCTGCACCAGTCGGCTTCGAGCCACTGAGGCCGGGTTCGGTGACCGGAATAGATCTGCCCGAGAGCCGGTTTTGCAGCATGTAGTTGCTTACGCAACAATATGCAGCGATTCAGGGAGGCCGTCATGGCTGCTGTTACTGCCGATACGTTGACTCTGCCCCGCGTCTCCGGGGCCAGCTTAGGCGACACCGAGCGTCCGGTGTTGGCCGTGGTCAGCGCACCTTCCGGGCACGAGGGCGAAGGGTTTCCGGTGCGCCGTACGATGGCCGGCATCGCTTATCAGTACCTCGACCCGTTCATCATGATGGATCACATGGGCGAGGTGGATTACGCCGCGGGCGAGCCGAAGGGCACCAACTGGCACCCCCACCGCGGTTTTGAAACCGTCACGTACCTGATCGAGGGACAGTTCATCCACCAGGACACGCATGGCGGCGGCGGTGTCATCACCGAGGGCTCGACCCAATGGATGACGGCGGGCGCCGGATTGCTCCACATCGAGACCCCGCCCGAGAAACTGGTCGAATCCGGGGGGCTGTTTCATGGATTCCAGCTGTGGGTGAACCTGCCCGCCAAGGACAAGTTCCTGACTCCGAACTACCAGGGCATCGAGGCCTCGAACATCCTGCTGCTGGCCAGTGAGGATGCCGGTTCGCTGATTCGGGTGATCGCCGGTTCGATCGACGCCGGCGACGGTCACACCACGTACCGGGGCCCCGGATCGACCCACACGCCAATTACGCTGCTGCACGCATCCGTCGCGGCCGGGGCTCGGTTGTCAATGCCGTGGCAGCCGACGTACAACGCGTTGGCTTACGCCATGGCCGGCTCTGGAACGGTCGGTCCGAATGCCGAACCGATCCATGCCGGGCAGCTGGCTGTGTTCGGCCCCGGCGACCGCATCGCCCTGGCCGCGGACCCGCGTCAGGACAGCCGGACGAGCAGCCTGGAAGTAATTTTGCTCGGCGGCGAACCGATCCGCGAGCCGATGGAGCACTACGGTCCGTTCGTGATGAACACCCGCGCGGAATTGCAGCAGGCGCTGCAGGACTATCAGTCCGGCCGTCTTGGGGTCATCCCGCCCGACGCGATCATGCCGCACGTCTATAGCGGCCAGTCCAACCCGAGCTAGACCTCTAGAAGAGGGCGTTGGCCAGGTCGCGCCGAGCCGGACCGACCCGCGGATCATCCGGTCCAAGGAGTTCGAAGTATTCGACCAGTCGCTCACGAATCCGGTTACGGTCATCACCGGTGGCCCGCTTGACCAACCCGATCAGTCGGGCGAGGGCCGCTTCGACCTGATGGCTACCGATCTCGGCATCCGCCGCCGCCAACTGGACGTCGATATCGTCCGGCGCCATCTGTGCCTGTTGCAGAGCGTCCGCCGGTAGCGCCTCCAGCCGCTTGAGCAGCGCGACCTGGCGCAGTGCAAACTGAGCCTGATCATTGGCCGGCTCGACGTTGAGGATGGCCTGATAAGCCGCCGAGGCCGCGTCGTAGTCGCCCACGTCCAACGCCATCTCGGCCGCCGCAAAGCGCGGATCCTCGGGTTCGGCCGGCGGGCCGCTGGGACCCGGCTCGGTGTCCTCCGAGCCGTCGGAGGCCGGCGAATCGCCTGCGTTTTCGACGTCGTCGGCCACCGCCCCCGACAAGCCGGCCTGGGCCGCGGCGTCGAGCAGGGCCGTGATGAATTCACGGACCTGTGGTTCAGGCAAGGCGCCCTGAAAGCCCGGGACGAGCTGACCACCGAGGACGGCGAAGACGGTTGGGATGCTTTGAACCTGCAGCATCTGCCCGATCCGCTGGTTTGCCTCGACATCGATCTTGGCCAGGATCCAGCGGCCGGCGTGTTCGTTGGCCAACTTTTCGAGGATGGGCGACAACTGTTTGCACGGTTCACACCAGTCGGCCCACAGGTCGATCAGAACCGGAACCTGGAAGGAGCGATCCAGCACTTCGGCCTGGAAATTTGCCTCATCGACGTCCACGACGTACTGGCCGGCAGCCGGGGTCGGGGCCGAAGCAGCTCGAGCCGCGGCCTCGGATCGAGCCTTCACGGCCGCCAGATCGACGGCTCCCGACATGGCGGCTAACGCGGCGGGTGAAGGAGTACGGGCAGGGCGGGCACCAGGACGCATAAGACTAGTTTTCCAGGAACTCTCCGACTTCGCTGCCGCGACCCCTCAGAAGCGCGCCGCCTCGCGATACTCGCCCCACAACGGCTTGAACGCATTGCAGATCTCGCCGAGCGTTGCTTCGGCGCGAGCCGCGTCCAGCATGGGCCCAACGGTGTTCTGACCCGCTTGCGCGGCGGCGACCATCCGGGTCAGCGCGTCCTGCACCGCAGCGTTGTCGCGAGCGGCCCGCAGCTCGATTACGCGCTTGCGTTGAGCTACCTCGACGTCGTGGGAGACCCGCAGGATCTCCAGCGGCTCGCCGTATTCACCCTGGTTCACGTTGACACCGACCACGTGTTTGTCACCCTTTTCCAGAGCGACTTGATACTTAAACGCAGCATCGGCAATCGCCCCGGTGAACCAGCCGTCCTCGATGCCCCGTAGTAACCCGGCAGTCACAGTGCCGTCACCACCGAGGTCGATGATTTGGGCAAAGATCTTTTCGGCCTCGGCCTCGAGCTGGCTCGTCAAGGACTCCACATACCAGGATCCTCCGAGCGGATCGGCAACATTGGTCACGCCGATTTCCTCGGCGATCACCTGCTGGGTCCGCAACGCGATCTGGGCCGACTTGTCACTGGGCAGCGCCAGCACCTCGTCCAAGGCGTTCGTGTGCAGTGAGTTGGTGCCACCGAGGACGGCGGCCAACGCTTCGATCGCGGTCCGGACGATGTTGTTCTCCGGCTGCTGGGCGGTCAAAGACACCCCAGCCGTCTGGGTGTGGAACCGCAGCCATTGGGCCTTGTCGGTCTTGGCCCCATAGACATCGCGCAGCCAGCGCGCCCAGATCCGCCGGGCCGCTCGAAACTTCGCGATCTCTTCGAAGAAGTCCAGGTGAGCATCGAAGAAGAACGACAAGCCCGGCGCAAACTGCTCTATGTCCAGACCCCGGGAAAGGCCGAGCTCGACGTAGCCGAAACCATCGGCGAGAGTGAAGGCCAGTTCCTGGGCGGCGGTGGAACCAGCTTCGCGGATGTGATAGCCCGACACCGACAAGGGCTTGTAGGCCGGGATGTTGGCCGCCGTGTATTCCATCAAATCGCCGATGAGCTTCAAATGCGGCTCGGGCGGGTAGATCCATTCCTTCTGCGCGATGTATTCCTTGAAGATGTCGGTTTGCAGCGTTCCGTTGAGCCGCGTGATGTCAGCCCCTTGACGCTCGGCCGCCACCACATACATGCAGAAGATCGGGACCGCCGGCCCGCTGATGGTCATCGATGTACTGACGGCCTGCAGATCGATTCCTTCGAACAGGACGTCCATGTCGGCGGCCGAGTCGATCGCGACACCACAGTGACCGACCTCACCCAGGGACCGCGGATCATCGGAGTCGCGACCCATGAGCGTCGGCATGTCGAAAGCCACCGACAGGCCGTGACCGCCTTCGGCCAGAATCATCTTGTAGCGTTCGTTGGTCTGCTGGGCGTTTCCGAATCCAGCGAACTGCCGGATCGTCCAGGCCTTACCGCGGTATCCGGTGGCATGCAGCCCACGAGTGAACGGGTACTCGCCGGGCCAGCCGATCGCCTCGAAACGTGGGTCCTTCGATCCGGGCTCGGGGCCGTAGACGGGTTCGACCTCACTGCCGGACAGGGTGGTGAAATCTCGGTCCTCGATCTTGGCGCCGTTGAAGCGCTCTTGCCACCGACCGCGTCCCGCTTCGATCTGCTCTGCATCCATATCAACAGAGTACTAGGACGTCCGACTATATTGCTAGGACATCCAAGTAACTGTTAAATGAACAGCCGATCGCGCCAATAACGCAAACTGCTCCGAGCCGACCCCGTCCTACTTGCTCTGATCGTCCGGACCGATGGCCTGCGACAGGTCGCTGACCCTACCCAGGCCCAAGTTCAGCCCGCAGAAGCGTCCAGCTGTCACCTTTTGCGGAACCAGGTACACCGTGGACACAGTCACGTCATCGCGAGGCTCAGCGACCTCGCTGGCCGAAGCGATGGCGGGATCAGCCAGCTGAAAGCGCAACAGCTTCGTGAACTGGCAATCCTGGGCCACCGACTCGATGCTGAACTCGATGGGCGTCGCCGCACCGGACAGATGGTCCAGCCCGCCGGCACCGGTCGATCCCTCGACCAGCTGGATGTTCTCCCCGGACTGGATCTCGGAGGTTTTGTTCTGCTCGTGGGTATGCCCGGAGTTCGTCTGGCGAATCCGTTTAGGCAGCTTCTTGGTCAGTTCCTTGGCCGCCACCGGCTCGTGGGTGGCAAAAATGTCGAACTTCGTGTCCGCGCCGGCGGCCTTGGCCACCGCATCCATGGCGGCCTTCTCCAGCGGGTCGGTGATCACGTCCTGGTCCGAACCGGCCGGTCCGGTCGCGCCGTAAACCCGAGGATCGGGCGCTCCCGCGACGGTCAAGCCGAAGGCCTCGAGCTTGGAACCAGTGACCGCATAGCTGCCGTCGTCCTGCTTGGTCTTCGAGCCCAACACGGTCAATCCGGGAACCTTGCGCATCGCCTGTTCGATCTCGGGCGAATCGTGGTTGCCGGCCAGCCAGAGCATCGGAACCTTCTTGGTGATGCGCGTTAGCCCTGCGATGTAGGTCGCAGTGAGCTCCAAGGATGAGCCGAACTCGCTTTCATCGCCGGTGTTGATGATCAGCTTCACGTCAAAATTGTCGACGTACTGCTCGACCAACGGGTAGACGCCAGCCAGATGCACGTCGGAAATGAACATGATGTTGAACGAGGAATCCGTCGTATTCTGCTGGTCAATCCGCTGCTGCAGCTGCGCCTGGATTCCGACCACAGCACCGAGGACGTCATAGACCTTGGACTGACGGCTGTAGAACTGCTGTAGCTGACCCGGAAAGAGCTGAACCGCACCCAGCGTGCCGGTGAGCCTTGACTGCTTGTTCCAATCGCGATTGAACGTCAAGGCCCCGTAGCCGAACACCACCACAGTGACCAGGCCGGCCGCGGCCAACTGCCGTAGCCGCAAACGCAGTTCGTGTTCGCGATGGGGCAGCTGACGCAGGTAACGCACCGAAAAGTTGATAGATGCCGCAACCGCCATGCCGAGCAATGCTCCGAGCAGAGCCACCCCGATCAACCAGGCGGCGATCCACGGCAGCTGAGAGGTGAATCCACTGCGCAACCCGTCCACGTAGGCCGCGGTGTCGGTGTTGGCTTCTCGGCTCAGCCGTAGCAGGTCCACGTTGACCGGAGACACGTGCACGCCGATCGGCAATCCGTCCACGTGCGGGAATTCCCAGTTGCCGAACGTCGTGTCGGCGGTGAAACCACGCCGATTGAACAATGTGCCCTGCACGCGAAACGGCACGCCGGACACCGTCGCCCGGTAGGGCAACGCGCGCAGCAGTGCGCTGGCGAAGATCAGGGGCAATGACAATCGCAACAGCCACGTCATCACACTGCGGCTGATTGCCAGGGCCAGGGCTGATGATCGGCCGGCGCGGTTGCTGTCCATCAGAGTTAACTTAACGCCGATCAGCGAACGAAGTCGCCCGCACCGATCCTGAGTTCGCGCAAAATTCGGAACAAAGCCTCCAGATCGGGGGCCTGGAGGTCCTGCAAGCCGAATTGCGTCTTGTGCAGTTCCTGCGTGGCGGCATCGGCGACCTCCCGCCCGGAGTCCGTGATCACCGCCAGGGTCCCCCGGCCATCGCTGGGGTTGGGCACCCGCTTGACGAACCCGGACGCCTCCAGCCGGTCAACGACATTGGTAACGCTCGTTGCGTGCACCTGTAGGCGCTCTCCGACTTTGGACAACGGCAGCGAACCGGCTGAAGAGAAGGTCAACAGGATCAGGGCCTCGTAGCGCGAAAACGTCAATCCGAACGGTTTCAGCACGGCATCCAGACCGGCCAGGAGCACCTGCTGGGCCCGCATGATCGAGGTCACCGCCCGCATCGAGCGGTACACCTCCTCGCCCGCGTCAGGATAATGCTTGGCCCAGGACTCGCTTGCGCGCTGGATGGGATCAAAGGCCAGTGGTCCCGACATGTGATAAGCCTAATGACTCCCGTTTATCGGTGACGATGCCCGTCCTCCTGCCACGTCGTATCGTCAACACCCATGAGCTCTCATTCCGGCGGAGGCACCACTCAGGACGCAACAGCCCGATTGGATCTACTCGACCTCGACGACATCGTCCAGGACGAGGACCGGTTGCTGCGCGACACGGTTCGGCGCTTCGCCAACGAGCAACTCCGACCACATATCGCTCAGTGGTTCGAAGACGGACACCTGCCTGCTCGCGACCTGGCCATCGAGTTCGGCAAGTTGGGCGTTCTGGGCATGCACCTGAACGGCTATGGCTGTGCGGGGTCGACGGCCCGGCAATACGGTCTGGCCTGCACCGAGATCGAGGCGGTGGACTCCGGGCTGCGCTCGCTGGTAAGCGTGCAGGGATCGTTGGCCATGTATGCGATCCATTCCTACGGCAGCGAGGAACACAAGCAGCAGTGGCTGGCGAGGATGGCATCGGGAGAGGTACTCGGATGTTTCGGGCTGACCGAACCCGACGCCGGCTCTGATCCCGGATCCATGCGGACCTTCGCCCGGCGAACCGACGGCGGTGACTGGATTCTGCATGGTTCGAAGATGTGGATTACCAACGGTTCGCTCAGCGACGTCGCCGTCGTGTGGGCTCGCACCGACGAGGGCGTCCGCGGCTTCCTGGTCGAGAAGGGCACGCCCGGCTTCACCGCAACCGACGTCCACCACAAGATTTCGTTACGGGCCTCGGTCACCTCCGCATTGAGCTTCGACGAAGTGCGTCTGCCCGCCTCGGCCCAGCTGCCGAGCGCCACCGGCCTCAAAGCTCCCCTGGGGTGCCTCACGGAAGCTCGATTCGGCATTGTCAACGGCGTGATCGGCTCGGCGCGTGATGCTCTGGCCAGCACTCTGGACTACGCCGACAGCCGGGTTCAGTTCGGCAAACCGATCTCCGCCTTCCAGCTCACCCAACGCAAGCTGGCCGAGATGGCGGTCGCTCTTCAGAACATGCAGCTCGTGGCCGATCGCCTGTGCACGCTCAAGGACAACGGTCAGGTCAAGCCGCATCAGATCAGCTATGGCAAGTTCAACAACGTCGCGTCCGCCCTCGACATCTGCCGTCAGGCTCGCGGAATTCTCGGCGGCTCCGGCATCACCACCGAATACTCGGTACTGCGCCATGCGGTGAACCTGGAAACCGTCTACACCTACGAAGGAACACACGAGGTGCACACCTTGGTGCTCGGTGAGCGGCTGACCGGCATTTCGGCTTATCGGTGACCAGCGACCAGGTTCAGCGAAGTGCTACAGCCGCGGTGCTTGATGTTTAGAGGGTCGCCACCAGCTCGTCCGCCGCGCCGTAGGGGTCGAGCTCACCGGCAGCCACGCGCGCCGCAAGCGCGCCCAGCGCCGCCGCCCCATGAATCTGGCTGAATCGAAGCCGGACGGTTTCGACCGCAATTGCCTCGACCTCGGCTTGAGCCCGCAACTCCCGACGGCGCTGGAGCTCGCCGCTGGTCTTGAGCCAGTCCCGGTGCGCATCGATTGCGACGACGATCTCTTCGACGCCCTCACCGCGCGAGGCCACCGAAGTCAGGATGCTCGGCCTCCAGCTGCCGGGCTCGGCATGCTTGCCGCCCAGGGACAGCATGTAGCGAAGGTCGCGAGTCACCTGATCGGCTCCGTCCCGGTCGGCCTTGTTGACCACGAAGATGTCGGCGATCTCGAGGATTCCGGCTTTGGCCGCTTGAATGCCGTCGCCCATGCCGGGGGCCAGCATAACTATCGTGGTATCAGCCAGCTCGATGACCTCTACCTCGGACTGTCCGACACCCACCGTCTCGATCAACACCACGTCGCAACCCGCGGCATCCAGCACCCGAAGGGCCTGCGGGGCTGCCGCCGCCAGGCCCCCGAGATGACCTCGGGTGGCCATCGAGCGGATGAACACGCCGGGGTCGGTGGCGTGGTCCTGCATGCGGACCCGATCACCCAACAGGGCGCCGCCGGAGAACGGCGAACTCGGGTCCACCGCCAGAACGCCGACCCGTTTGCCGGCCTTGCGTAACTGGCTGACGAGAACCGAGGTCGAGGTCGACTTGCCGACCCCCGGTGAACCGGTGATGCCGACCACCTGGGCCTGCCCGGTGAAGGGCATCAATCGCTCGGCAACCTCCCGCAGCTTCGGGGAGTCGCTCTCGACGAGAGTGATGAGCCGAGCGACAGCTCGAGGGTCGCCATCGCGAGCCCGCAAGACCAGGTCGGCAACGTCGGCGGTCGCGCGCAGAGCCACCGGGACTCAGCCGGAGTGGGGCACGTGCACGATCAGGGCTTCACCCTGGCCACCGCCACCGCACAGGGCAGCCGCACCCACTCCGCCACCGCGACGCCGCAGTTCCAAGGCCAGATGCAGGGTGATCCGGGTGCCGGACATTCCGATCGGGTGGCCCAGAGCGATCGCCCCGCCGTTGACGTTCACGATGTCGGGGTCTACACCCAGCTCCTTCACGGCGGTCAGGCCAACGGCGGCGAACGCCTCGTTGATCTCGACGAGATCAAGGTCGGTCACGGAAAGACCGGCCTTGCTCAGGGCCAGGTTGATGGCGTTGGCCGGTTGGGACTGCAGGGTCGAATCGGGGCCGGCCACTACGGCGTGAGCGCCGATCTCGGCCAACCAGTTCAGGCCTAGCTCTTCGGCCTTGGCGCGGCTCATGACCACGACGGCTGCCGCACCGTCCGAGATTTGCGACGCCGAACCGGCGGTGATAGTCCCCTCCGGTCGGAACGCCGGCTTGAGCCGGGCCAACGATTCCACAGTGGTATCACCGCGAATTCCCTCATCGGTCCGGAACTCCAAGGCCTCGCCCTTGCGCTGCGGAATGTTCACCGCCGTTACTTCGTCGTCGAACAGCCCGTTCTTCGCGGCGGCCGCGGCCAGCTGATGACTGCGGGCGGCGAAGGCATCCTGCTCCTCCCGGGTGAACTGCCGCTCGCCCCGGTTGGCTTCCTCGGTGAGACTGCCCATCGCCTGTCGGGTCGCCACGTCCCAGAGCCCGTCGTAAGCGAGATGGTCCAGCAGGGTCACATCGCCGTACTTGAAACCCTCGCGGGAACGCGGCAACAGGTGCGGCGCGCTGGTCATGGACTCCTGGCCGCCGGCCACGATGATGTCGAACTCGCCAGCACGAATCAGCTGATCAGCCAAGGCAATGGTGTCGATTCCCGACAGGCAGACCTTGTTGATGCTCACCGCCGGAACCGTCCCCGGAATTCCCGCCTTCAGCGCGGCCTGACGCGCGGGCACCTGCCCTTCACCGGCGAGCAGCACTTGACCCATCATCACGTACTCGACCTGCTCCGGAGCGACACCAGCTTTGTCCAAGGCAGCCTTGATCGCGATGGCGCCGAGATCGGAACCGGAGAAGTCCTTCAAGGACCCGAGAAACCGGCCCATCGGAGTGCGAGCACCGGCGATGATGACCGACGACCTCGGACGGCTGCTAGCTGACATGACTTCCTCCTGAGCGGCTTGGGCCGTAGGACTCTCCGGTACCCGAAGGTGAGTGTTTGGATCGATACCACTACACCTTCACCATAACGAGGAGCCATTCGATTGCGGATGGATCAGGATATGAGTCACGCCACCTACCGACCCGAACCCGCCTTGGATGTCTCACCATAGACGGCATGACGATCCTGCGCATTGATCATGTTGGTATTGCCGTCAGCGACCTGGATGCCGCGATTGCCTTCTATGAGAACGCTTTCGGCATCATCAGCGTGCACGAGGAGACGAACGTCGAGCAAGGTGTGCGGGAGGCCATGCTCAGCGTCGGCGACGGCACGACGCGAATCCAGCTCCTGGCCCCGCTGACCCCCGAATCCACCATTGCCAAGTTTTTGGACCGCAACGGCGCCGGCGTGCAGCAGCTGGCCTACACAGTCGATGACATCGAAACGACGTCCGCCGAGCTTCGCGCCAAGGGGCTGCGGCTGCTCTACGAGAAGGCAAAAATAGGGACGTCCGATTCGAGGGTCAACTTCGTTCATCCCAAGGACGCCGGTGGGGTGTTGATCGAGTTGGTCGAACCGGCGCAACCGGCTCGGCCCGCTCAGCCAGAGGAAGGTGCCTGAGCCATGACTACTTCGACCGATACCACCGCCATGCAGGCGCTACGCCAAGCGCTCAATGACACCGATCCCGAGGCCGCGGCCGCTATCCCCACGTTGAGGATTCCGGAGTCCTATGAGGGGGTCTGCGTGCGCGCCGATGAGGCCGAACGCTTCGTCGGGATGGCGACCCGCGACAAGGATCCCCGCCAATCCCTGCATGTGCAGGAGGTTCCCACGCCCGAGGTCGGGCCGGGCGAAGCCCTGATCGCGGTGATGGCCAGCGCCATCAACTACAACACGGTGTGGACCTCTATCTTCGAGCCCGTCTCCACTTTCAGCTTTCTCAAGCGCTACGGCCAGAGCTCGGAGCTGGCACGCAAGCACGATCAGCCTTACCACGTCGTGGGATCAGACCTGTCCGGCGTGGTTCTGCGGGTCGGGCCCGGCGTGACCAAGTGGCGCGCCGGCGACCGCGTAGTCGCCCACTGCCTGTCGGTGGAACTGGAAGACCCGCAGGGCCACGACGACACGATGATGGACCCGCAACAACGGATCTGGGGTTTCGAAACGAACTTTGGGGGTCTGGCCGAGCTGGCGCTGGTGAAGTCCAACCAGCTGATGCCCAAGCCGGAGCACCTCAGCTGGGAAGAGGCGGCGTCGCCGGGCCTCGTCAACTCCACCGCCTACCGGCAATTGGTCAGCCACAACGGCGCCGCCATGAAACAGGGCGACGTGGTTCTCATCTGGGGAGCGTCGGGTGGGCTGGGCGGCTACGCCACCCAGTTCGCCCTGAATGGCGGAGCTATTCCGGTCTGTGTGGTGTCCAGCCCTGACAAGGCGGAACTCTGCCGCCGGATGGGCGCAGAACTGATCATCGATCGAGCGGCCGAGGGCTACCGATTCTGGTCCGATGACAACACCCAGGACCAACGCGAATGGCGACGTCTGGGAGCCAAGATCCGTGAGCTGACCGGCGGTGAGGACCCGGACATCGTGTTCGAGCACCCAGGACGCGAAACCTTCGGGGCCAGCGTCTACGTCGCCAAGCGCGGTGGCACCATCGTCACCTGCGCGTCGACCTCAGGCTTCATGCACGAGTACGACAACCGTTACCTCTGGATGAACCTCAAGCGGATCATCGGCTCTCATTTCGCCAACTACCGTGAGTCCTGGGAAGCCAATCGCTTGATCGCCAAAGGCCTCATTCACCCGACAGTGTCGCGGGTCTACCCGATGGCCGAGACCGGCCAGGCGACCTATGACGTCCACCGCAACCTGCATCAGGGCAAGGTCGGCGTCCTCTGCCTGGCCGAACGTGAGGGACTGGGCGTGCTGGAGCCGGAATTTCGGTCGCGGCACGAAGAGGCCATCAATCGCTTTAGAGGAGCCTGAGAGCCGGCCTTGGGTGGGCCGAACTGGTCGGCGGCCCGTGCGACCATGGGGGTATGGCTGGCGCTGATGATCACAGCACTGAACTGATTCCTCTTCTGGACAGCGACGAACCCCAATTCGACCTGGCCCTGCGAGGCTACGATCGGCGCCAGGTCGAGGAGTATGTGGCCCGGATGGAGGCTGATCTGGCCGAGGCGCAAAGCGCCCGCGATGCGGCGTTGGCGACGAGCGCCGAGCGTGCGGCCCAACTGGCCAGCCATGAGGCTCAGATCGAATCCCTAAAGCGCCAAGCCGTCAAAGCCACCGAGAACATTGACCCGACCACGGTGTCGGACCGGATTCGCGACATGCTCACCTTGGCCACCGAAGAAGCCACCCAGACTCGACGCGCCTCCGAACAAGAGGCCGAGCGCGTACTTACCGCGGCCCGTGCCGACGCCGAACGAGTCCGGACCGAGGCCGCGGCCGAGCAGCAGCGCCTGACCGCGACCACGGCCCAGCGAGCAGCCGAAGCCGATCAGAAGCTGTCCCAGGCCCGGATCCAGGCGCGGTCGGAGTTGCAGAGCGCTGAGACCGCCGCCGCCGAACTCACCGCGGCCGCCCAGACCGCCGCCGCGGAACTCATGGCAACAACCCGGGCCGAGTGCGAACGGTTGGAGGCCGAAAGCGCGGCCCGCCGAGCCGAGCTGGACCAGGCCGCCGACCAGCACCGAAGGACCGCCAACGACGACTTCGAGATCACATTGCGTGCCCGCCGCAGCAATGCCGAAGCCCAAGCCCGGGCCGAGCGTGCGGCGGCCGAGGCGCAGGCAGGACAGATCGTCGCCGAGGCACGCGCTCAGCTGATCCAGTTGCGAGCCGATCAGGCCGAAACCCACGCGCAACTACAGGCGCTGCACGCCAAGCTGGGCCGGCTCGTCAATGCCAACGCCAAGATCGACGGCAAGAACGTGAGTGGTTGAGCCCTTAGCCGTAACGGGGGGCGTTGCGCGAGCGTTCGATGCCGGGGCGCCGGCGATCACGCGCCGACCAGCACTGGCTGTGCCAGTGACGCCGCTCGATCGCTTCCAGGTCATGGGCGGGCCAGGCCACGATGTGAGGCACGGACCCGGCCAAGACCTGATCACAGCCCGGACACCGATACGGGCCGCCCGAACGGCTGCCCGAGACCGACCGAACGCGATAATCCACGCCGTTGGACAACTCGGTGTGCTCGATCGAGGACCCTCCAAGCGCACCTACCTGGCCCGGGCCCTCGGAACGGTCCGGACGGCGTCGGTCGGAATTCGTCTGACGGCGGCGGCTGGTCACTGCTCCAGAGTACGAAGTGCTCAGCCAGCCAGTGCCCGTACCACTCGGGAGGGACTGGGCCGGCCCAGCTTCTCGGCCATCCAGACGCTGGTCTGAACGAGCTTGCCCAAATCGATGCCCGTCTCGATGCCCAGCCCGTTGAGCTGCCAGACCAAATCTTCGGTCGCCAGGTTCCCGGTTGCGCTCTCCGCGTACGGACAGCCACCCAAGCCTCCGGCCGAGGCATCAACAATGCTGATCCCGGATTGCAAAGCGGCCAGAGTGTTGGCCAGAGCCTGGCCGTAGGTGTCATGAAAGTGGACCGCGACCTGCCTCAGGTCCAAACCCGCCTCGATCAGCAGGGCGAGCAGACCGATGACCTGCCCCGGGGTCGCTACGCCGATCGTGTCGCCCAAGCTGAGTTCCGTGCAGCCCAAATCCATCAGGCGGGCTGCGATTTCCGCAACCTGACCCGCCGCTACCGGACCTTCCCACGGGTCCCCGAAGCACATAGACAGGTAGCCCCGCACCGGCATTGAATTGTCTCGGGCCAGAGCTACAACGGGGGCGAACATGTCCAGCGATTCGTTCACGCTGCGGTTCAGATTTCGCTGGGCGAAGGACTCGGTGGCGCTGGCGAAGATTGCTATCTCGCTGACCCCGGCATCCAGAGCCCGTTGCAGTCCGCGTTCGTTGGGCACCAGCACCGGGTAGCGCACACCCGGCGCCCGGGGCAGGCGCGCCAGCAACTGCTCGGCATCGGCGAGTTGCGGAACCCATTTCGGGTGCACAAAACTCGTCGCCTCGATCAGGGTGTGACCGGCGTCAGCCAACCGCTCGATGAACTCCGCCTTGATCGCCACGTCGAGGATCGTGGCCTCGTTCTGCAGACCGTCGCGAGGCCCGACCTCACAGATCGTGACTCGCTCCGGCAACCCTGGTGACGGTAGGACCATCGGCAATCCCGCTACGACCATGGCTCAAGCGTATTCGCGGAAGCCCTTTCCAGTCTTGCGGCCCAGTCGACCCGCCGTAACCAGGTGTTCCAGCAGCGGTGCCGGGGCCCAACCCGGTTCCCGGAATTCGGCGAACAGCACGTGCTCGATCGCCAGCGACACGTCCAGGCCGACAACATCCAGCAACTCGAACGGGCCCATCGGATAAGCGCAGCCGACCTTCATCGCGGAGTCGATGTCTTCACTGGTCGCATAGTGGGCTTCCAGCATCTTCACCGCATCATTGAGATAGGGAAACAGCAACGCGTTGACGATGAATCCCGCTCGGTCGCCGCAACGTACGGCTACCTTGCCGACCGCGGCACAGACATTCAGGGCTGTCGCCTCGACGTCAGCGGCCGTCGAGACCGTGCTCACCACCTCAACCAGCTTCATCACTTGAGCCGGGTTGAAAAAGTGCATGCCGATGACGTCGGACGGCCGTGACGTGGCGGCGGCAATGGCGACCACCGGCAGGGACGACGTCGTCGTGGACAGGATCGCCCCCGGCTTGCACACGCGATCAAGTTCAGCGAATATCGCTTGTTTGACGGCCAAATCCTCGGCCACCGCTTCGATGATCAGGTCGCACTCGGCGAGCTCGGCGATGCTCGTGTAGCCCTCGACCCGGGCCAGACTCTGCACCCGGTCGCCGTCGGTCATACGGGCTTTGGCTACCGCCCGTTCGAAGGAACCCGACAGCCGGGCCTGAACGGCGGCCACCTTCTCAGGCGTGCGGGCGATGTAGCGCACCGTGTAGCCGGCCTTGGCCATCACCTCGACGATGCCGGTGGCCATCGTTCCGGATCCGAGGACACCGACACTGCGCACATTGCGCGGGCTGCGACCAGGATCGGCGCTGGCCGCAGTGAGAGCGTCTTCGACCACCAACGGAGAATCCACGCTGTCATATGTGTAAAACCCCCGTCCCGTCTTACGTCCAAGCAGACCGGCGGTGATCATCTGCTTGAAGACCGGCGTCGGCGCGTGCAGACGATCACGGGTCGAGGCGTACATGGTTTCCAGAATCTCAGCGGCCGTATCAAGCCCGATGAGATCGAGCAATGCCAGCGGCCCCATCGGCAGCCCACAGCCGAATCGCATTGCCGCATCGATGTCTTCTCGGGACGCGTATCGGGATTCGTACATCGCCGCAGCATGGTTGAGGTAGCCGAACAACAAGGCGTTGGCGATAAATCCGGCCCGGTCCCCGATCGTGACATCGATCTTGCCGATTGACGCTACGAACGCCTCGGCGTCAGCTACCACCTCCGGCTCGGTTACGACGCTACGAACGATCTCCACGAGCTTCATGACGGGAGCCGGGTTGAAGAAGTGCAGGCCGATCACCTTTCCCGGCCGCTGGGTAGCAACGGCGATCTCGGTGACCGACAGCGAAGAAGTGTTGGTGGCCAGGATCGTATCCGGGCCGCACAGCCTATCCACCTCGGACAGGATGGCCTTTTTCAGCTCGATGCTCTCGGGCACGGCTTCAATCACCAATTCGGCGGCGGACAGGGCGGTTAGCTCGGTGGCGTAGGTGATTCGGGCCAATAGCTCTGAGCGCTCGGGCTCGGACAGCTTGCTACGGCTGGTGGCACGGGCAGTGGATCGCTCCAGGTGGTCGCGTCCGCGCTTCAGGGCGTCCTCATCGCGTTCGACGGCGATCACCTGGACGCCACTGCGGGCCAGCACCTCAGCGATCCCGGCACCCATAGTGCCCAGGCCGATCACGCCGACGGTCGCGAATTCACGAGCCATGTTGGGACAACCCTTCCAGTTCGAGACCTACTGGTGAGTAGGAGGTAGGACATGAAGGTAACGGCCGGGCCCGGTCTGCGGTGTCAGTTGCGGCGTCGGTCACAGACTTTCGCCACTCCACGGGGACGAAACCTCGTCATCACCCTTGAAACCTCATGATCATCTGTAGGTTTTGGGGCCCAGAGGAACCAAAACCTACAGATGATCATGGGAACGACTGCGCGATAGCCCAGAAGCAAGTGCGAATCGGTGACGCTAGAAGAGGCGGTCGCCGCTGGTGTCTATTCCCCGTAACTCGTCATAGTCCAGCACCAGGCAGTCGATGCCTCTGTCCACCGCCAGCGTGCGCGCCTGCGGCTTGATCTCCTGGGCGGCGAAGACTCCCCGCACCGGCGCCAGTAGCGGATCGCGGTTCAGCAGGTCCAGATAACGCGAGAGCTGCTCGACTCCGTCGATCTCCCCCCGCCGCTTGATCTCGACCGCCACGGCCACACCCGTGCGGTCGCGGGCGAGGATGTCGACCGGTCCGATCGCGGTCGGATACTCGCGCCGCACCAGGCGAAACCCTTCGCCGAGAGTCTCGATGTGACGCGCCAGCAGGATCTGCAGATGCGCCTCGACCCCGTCCTTGACCAGCCCCGGATCTACCCCCAACTCGTGCTGGGAATCGTGCAGCACCTCATCGAGGGTGACCACCAGCTGCTCGCCGGCCTTGTTGGTCACCGTCCACGAGCCTTCGCCCTCGATCAGCTTGCAGGGCGGGGACATCCAGTTCAGGGGCTTGTAGGAGCCACCGTCGGAGTGGACCAGCACCGAACCGTCCGCCTTGACCAGCAGCAGTCGAGTCGCCAACGGAAGGTGCGCCGTGAGCCGGCCCACATAATCGACCGAACACCGAGCTATCACCATGCGCACGGTTGGCAGCCTAGCCACTGCCAACCGAATATCCGCCCGGCAACCCCTTCTCGACTCGACCAGCCGCGACTTACGGGCGGATCAGCAGTTGCAGATCCACCCGCGTCAATCCCCGACCGCTGGTGACGGCGGCCTTCAACGACGCCCAGACACAGAAATGAGCGGATGGCTGACACTTGCACGCCATCGCAGCCGGGGCAAGACAGCCAGATCATCCAATGTGCGACACGCCGTTGCGGTCGCTGGAATCGTTCAGTCGGTGTTACGCGCATCCTCGATTGCATCGAGTACACCGTGCAAAACCTTCGTTATCTCGAAGTCTTTGGGCGTGTAGACGCGAGCCACACCGGCCGCTAACAAGCGGTCGGCGTCAACCGGCGGAATGATGCCACCAACGATGACCGGGACGTCGGTCATTGCGGCCGCTCGCAATCCCTCGACGACATCAGGCACCACCGAGAGGTGGGATCCGGACAGCACCGACAGGCCCACGACATCCACATCCTCTTCCACGGCCGAGGCCACGATTTGGCTGGGCGTCAAGCGAATTCCGGAGTACACGACCTCAAAACCCGCGTCCCGCGCACGCACCGCGATCTGCTCGGCACCGTTGGAGTGCCCGTCCAGGCCGGGCTTGCCGACCAGGAACTTCAACGGCCGGCCCAGATGGGTCGAAAGCGAGGAAACCCTTTTGCGTACCTGCGTAAACGCCTCGTCACCACCGCTCACCGCGGCGAGACCGACACCGGTCGGGGCCCGAAATTCGCCGAACACCTCACGCAGCACACCGGCCCACTCCCCCGTGGTGACGCCGGCCCGGGCGCAGCGCAGGGTCGCCGACATCAGATTCTCGCTTGTCGTCGCCTTCGCCTTCAGCTCCGCTAGAGCCGACTCCACCGCGGCGGAGTCCCGCTGCGCACGCCACGCTTGCACCGCTTGCACGGCGGTCGACTCGACGTCATCGGCGACCGTCAAAATGGATCCGGTCGCGTCGGAAACCAGCGGGCTGACCTCGTGCTCGGTGAATGCGTTGACGCCGACGACAACGTCTTCGCCGGCCTCGATTCGACGGCGCCGGGCGGCCAGCGAAGACACCAGCTGGGATTTCAGGTACCCCGATTCAACCGCGGCCACCGCACCCCCCTGAGCCAGCACCGTGTCGATCTCCGCGCGGGCGCCGGCGACCAGATCGGCGACCTTGGCCTCGACGACGGTCGATCCACTGAACAGGTCGTCGTAACTCAGCAAATCGGTTTCGAAGGCCAGAATCTGCTGCATCCGTAGGGACCATTGCTGATCCCATGGTCGCGGTAGTCCCAACGCCTCGTTCCACGCCGGGAGCTGCACTGCTCGCGCCCGCGCGTCGCGCGACAACGTAACCGCCAGCATCTCCAGCAATACCCGATAGACATTGTTCTCGGGCTGAGCTTCGGTCAAGCCGAGTGAATTCACCTGGACGCCATAGCGAAAACGGCGATGCTTGGCCTCGGTCACGCCGTATCGCTCCGCCGTGATCTCATCCCACAGCTGGACGAAGGCCCGCATCTTGCACATCTCTTCGACGAAGCGCACACCGGCGTTGACGAAAAACGACATTCGCGCGACGACCTCACCGAACTTCTCGGGTGGGACCTGCCCCGAGTCGCGGACCGAGTCCAGGACCGCGATCGCGGTGCAGAGCGCATACGCCAGCTCCTGCACCGGCGTGGCGCCGGCCTCCTGCAGGTGATAGCTGCAGATGTTGATCGGATTCCACCGCGGCACCTCGGTCACCGTGTAGGCGATCATGTCGGTGATCAACCGCAACGAGGGTCCCGGGGGGAATACGTAGGTGCCCCGCGACAGGTACTCCTTGATGATGTCGTTCTGCGTGGTACCGGCCAGCTGAGCCCGAATGCTCGCCGGGTCCTCACCGGCGGCCGTGCCTTGCTCCTCGGCCGCCACGAGATACAGGGCGAGCAACCACATCGCCGGCGCATTGATCGTCATGGAGGTGTTCATCCGGCTCAGAGGTATGCCTTGGAACAGTGCCCGCATATCCCCGATATGGCTGATCGGCACTCCGACCTTGCCCACTTCACCCCGCGCCAGTTCGGCATCGGGGTCATAACCCGTCTGAGTGGGCAGGTCGAAGGCGATCGAGAGACCGGTCTGACCCTTGTCCAGATTGTTGCGGTAGAGCTGGTTGGACTCGGCCGGGCTCGAATGGCCGCTATAGGTGCGCATCACCCATGGGCGGTCGGGCTCGGGGCTGGTGGGGTAGGGCATCCTGCGAGTGTGGCATCGAGATCCGTCGGTGAGTAGGCGGCGCCCGCCAGTGTGGGCAATTCCTCACCAACGGTGCGACTATAAGCGGGTGGGCTTCGACTTTCCGTTGATGCTGTTGGCCTTGACCGTGGCGGGCTTTCTGATCCTCGTCATGCGATGGGTCTTTGCCACATCAAGGCCGCACACCGGACGGCCCGAGCGTGGACCCAACGCCAATTTGGGGATGCTTCGTGCGGCCTTGCCCACCTCGAGCCGAGCCGCCGCGATCACGGCGAAAGATCGTCTGCTCGCTGCCGGAATTCGATGCTCACTGTCGCGGGTCGATCACGAGCACTACGACGTCCTGGTCTTCGCCGATGATCTGGACCGAGCACAGGCGCTGTTGACGAAATAGCTCTCAGTGCTCGCCTTCGACGCGAGTCACATCGGCCCCCAAAGCTCGCAACTGCTCGTCCAGGCGCACGTAGCCGCGATCGATGTGGTGGATCTCGGATACTTCCGTGACGCCCTCGGCCACCAACCCGGCCAGCACCAGGGCGACCCCCGCCCGAATGTCGGTCGCCCGCACCGGCGCCCCGGACAACTCAGCTCGGCCGCGGACCACCGCATGATGGCCGTCCGTCCGGACGTCAGCTCCCATCCGGGCGATCTCATCGCAGAACATGAACCGAGCCTCGAAGATGTTCTCAGTGATCATGGCCGTCCCCTCGGCCACCGACAGCAGGGCGATCGCCTGCGGCTGCAGATCAGACGCCAGCCCGGGGTAAGGCAGTGTGACCACGTCGAAACTGCGCAACCGGTCATCGCTGGCCACCCGGAAGCCGTCGGGCAGCACCTCGACCGTGGCTCCGGCGTGGCTGAGCTTGTCCAGGGCGATCTCCAGATGTCCGGCGCTGGCCCCGCGCACGGTCACGTCGCCGCGGGTCATGGCGGCCGCCATGGCCCAAGTGCCGGCCACGATCCGATCGGGAACCGCGCGGTGGGTTACCGGATGCAACGCCTGGACACCGGTCACGGCCAGAGTCGAGGTCCCGATACCTTCGATCTGAGCGCCCATCGCCACCAACATCTGGCACAGGTCAATGATTTCCGGCTCGCGAGCGGCGTTGTCGACGACGGTCGTGCCCTTGGCCAGGGTGGCGGTGGTCACGATATTCTCGGTCGCTCCGACGCTGGGAAAGTCCAGCCAGATAGTGGCCCCGTGAAGCCCGTCGGTTTCGGCGACGATGAACCCGTGCTCGACGCGAATGGTCGCTCCCATTCGCTCCAGGCCCATGAAATGCATGTCGAGCGGACGGGACCCGATGGCATCGCCGCCGGGCAGCGCCACCTCCGCCCGTCCGCAACGAGCCAGCAGGGGCCCGAGCACGCAGATGGAGCCCCGGATTCGGCGGACGAGTTCATAGGGCGCCTCGTGCTTGGGTACCTCGGGCACCGTAATCGAGACCACGTCCGAACCGAGATCATCTCGGTCTTCACGGACCTCACACCCAAGACGCTCCAACAGGCGATTCATGATCGTCACGTCCGAGATGGCCGGCAGGTTGGTGATCGTGGACTCACCAGGAGCAAGTATCGCGGCCGCCATCAACTTCAGAACGCTGTTCTTGGCGCCGACCACCGGGACCTCACCGACCAGACGGGCACCGCCGACGACTCGAAGGACCTGCACCCGGACAGCGTAGTCGCGACTGCATGCGAGATCGCTACAGCGGTAAGTTGGCGTCATGGCCGTCCATCTCACGCGCATCTACACCAAGACCGGCGATGACGGGACTACCGGACTCGGCGATATGAGCCGGGTTCGCAAGACCGACGTCCGGGTCGCGGCCTACGCCGACTCGGATGAAACCAACGCCGCCCTCGGACTGGCCATCGCCATCGGCGGCCTGTCCGACGCTATCGTCGCCGTGCTCCAGCAGGTACAGAACGACCTGTTCGACGTCGGAGCCGATCTCTGCACGCCGATCATCCTCGACCCGAAGTACCCGACGCTTCGGGTGGACGCCGCCTATGTCGAGCGCCTGGAAGGCTGGTGCGACAACTTCAACGAGTCGCTGCCGAAACTGGCCAGCTTCATCCTGCCCGGTGGAACCGCTGGAGCGGCTCTATTGCATCAGGCCCGCACGATTGCCCGCCGGGCCGAGCGCAGTACGTGGGCGCTTCTGGAGGCCGATGCCGAGCGAACGAATCCGTTGACCGCGAAGTACCTCAATCGGCTCTCTGATCTGCTGTTCATCCTGGCCAGGTGCGCCAACCCGGGCGGCGACGTGCTGTGGCGTCCCGGCGGCTGATACACAGCGCAGCCGGCCGACTCCGCGGTAGCTCAGGAGTGCGGGGCCGAGGCTTCAAGCCAGGACAGAAATCCGGTCAGTCCGTTGTCCGGAAAGCCGAGGCTGATCTGCTCGCCTCGAAACCGGCATTCGACGATCATGAGATTCGGGCGCAGGGCAAGGTCGCGATTGCCGTCCCAATCGCGACTGGCCAGAACGTGCAGTTCGGAACGAGGCATCCGGATCTCGGCGGTGGGCGAGAGCGACAATGTGCGGTACCAAACCAGCTCGTCGCCGCTGTAGCGTCCGACTCCATTGGCCCAACGCTGGTGCTCACGCTTGACAGCCACCGGCAGCGACCCAGCCATACGAATCAGACTTCGCTGGTGAAAAACGACAAATGCCCAGGCGCACAGGCCGATTACGAGCACGCACGTGACGATGAGGCCGAAAATTTCGACCGCCTTCACGGCGTCCCTCCGTCAGCGTCACAGCCCGCCGACCACCGGCGGTCAGCGGGTACTTCTAGATTTGCTCGCCAGCCGCTCGCAGCCGAGCTAAAGCTCGATCGCGGGCCGCCACCGTCTCTTCGTCGGTTCCGTTACCGGCACGTTCCAAGGCTTCGTGGGCTCGGGCTACGTCGATCTCGTCCGAGGTCTCAGCCAGCTCGGCGAGCAACGAAACACCGTCCGGGCGCACTGAGAGGAACCCACCGTGGACCGCGACCCGAAGTTCGTCGCCGTCGACCGGCTGGATTCGTACTAACCAACCAGCCGCAAGCTCGCCGAGTAACGGCGAGTGACCGGCCAGAACGCCGATCTCGCCCTCGGTCGTGCGAGCGTAGACCGCGTTGGCCTCACCGGACCAGATCGGCCGCTCGACCGAGACCAGCTCGACCTGCATGCTCGCCATCGTCGTCCCTTCGTTCAAATCGCTACCTGCGTAAACGGTGTTCGGCCGTTATCGGCCGGCCGCCACCTACGCGTTGAGTTCCTTGGCTTTCTTTTCCAGGTCCTCGATGCCACCGCACATGAAAAAGGCTTGTTCCGGGTAACTGTCGAAGTCACCCGACGCGAGCCGCTTGAATGCGTCGATAGTCTCCTCGACCGGCACGAACGAACCGGGAATACCGGTGAACTGCTCGGCGACGAACGTGTTCTGCGACAGGAAACGCTCGATGCGCCGGGCCCGCCCGACCAGGATCTTGTCTTCTTCGGACAGCTCATCGATGCCCAGAATCGCGATGATCGACTGCAGCTCGTTGTAGCGCTGCAGAATCCGCTTCACCTCGGACGCGGTGTCGTAGTGCTCCTGCCCGATGTACTGGGCGTCGAGGATCCGCGAGGTCGAGTCCAACGGGTCTACGGCCGGGTAGATGCCCTTTTCCGAGATGGGGCGCGACAGCACGGTGGTGGCGTCCAGGTGGGCGAAGGCCGTGTGCGGCGCCGGGTCGGTGATGTCGTCGGCCGGGACATAGATCGCCTGCATCGAGGTGATGGAGTGACCCCGAGTCGAGGTGATCCGTTCCTGAAGCTGGCCCATCTCATCAGCCAGCGTCGGCTGGTAACCCACGGCCGAAGGCATCCGCCCGAGCAGGGTCGAAACCTCCGAGCCGGCCTGGGTGAACCGGAAGATGTTGTCGATGAACAGCAGCACATCCTGGTTCTGCACATCACGGAAGTACTCGGCCATGGTGAGCGCCGACAGGGCCACTCGCAGACGGGTGCCCGGCGGCTCGTCCATCTGGCCGAACACCAGAGCGGTGTCGTTCAGGACGCCGGACTCGGTCATTTCTGCGATCAGGTCATTGCCCTCGCGTGTCCGCTCACCGACTCCGGCGAACACCGAGACACCACCGAAGTTCTTCGCGACCCGGTAGATCATCTCCTGGATCAGCACCGTCTTGCCGACACCGGCACCGCCGAACAGGCCGATCTTGCCACCGGTCACGTATGGGGTCAGCAGGTCGATGACCTTGATACCGGTCCACATCGGTTCGGTCTTGGACTCGAGCTGATCGAACGGCGGCGGGTCACGATGGATCGACCAGCGCTCGGGAAACACCAAATCCTTGCCAGCCTCGTCGAGCGGCACGCCGAGGGCGTTGAACACATGGCCCTTGGTGATGTCACCGACCGGGACGGAGATCGCGGACCCGGTGTCCTTGACCTCCGCACCTCGGACCACACCGTCGGTGGGCTGCAGGGCGATGGCTCGGACCATGTCGTCACCGATGTGCTGCGCGACCTCGAGGGTGAGCGTCTTGGACAGCTCGCCGAGCTCGACGTCGACCGTCAATGCGTTGTAGAGCGCGGGCAGGTCGTTCCGCCCGAACTCGACGTCGACGACCGGGCCGATCACCCGGACGACTCGGCCTACTCCACCCGAGGTGGACTCGGTCTCTGTTGCGCTGTCGTTTGCCGTGATCGTCATTGGTCGCTCCCTGCTGCGGCGAGAGCATCGGCGCCGCCGACGATCTCGCTGATTTCTTGGGTGATTTCGGCCTGGCGAGCCTGGTTCGCCAGCCGGGTGTACAAGGTGATCAAATCTGAAGCGTTGTCGGAGGCCGACTTCATCGCTCGACGGCGAGCTGCCGATTCCGACGCCGCCGACTCGAGCAACGCCGAGAAGATCCGTGCGCTGATGTAACGCGGCAGCAAAGCCGCCAGCAACTCCTCGCCTTCCGGCTCGAAGTCATAGGCCGGTCCCGGCTCGCCGGAGTTGGCTTCCTCGGCGGTTGCCTCGCCCGGCCCGTCGTTCTCGCCCTGCTGAGCAAGCCCGACCGGAGCTACCAGTACCGCTACCGCGGTCTGGGTGACCATTGACTCGAACTTGGTGTAGACGACATACAGTTCGTCGATGCCGGCGGCGTCGCGGGACTCGCCTTCGCTCCCGGCTAACAGCGCCGAAACCACCGTCTCGGTGGAGTCGCGAGCGTCCAGGAAAGTTGGCTGCTCGGAAAACCCGGTCCAACTGTCGGTGACCGGAATCTGTCGGAATCGGTAGTAGCCGACGCCCTTACGCCCGATGACGTAGAGCACCGGTTCTCTGCCCTCAGCGCGCAACGATGCCGACAGCTCATTGGCTCGCTTGATCGCGTTGGCACTGTAGCCACCGGCCAGACCTCGGTCGGATGTGACCAGCAGGATGCCAACCCGGCGGGGGTTCTCTGATCCGGTCAGCAGCGGGTGCTTGAGCGAGGTGTCCTTACCCAGCGCCGCCAGCGCGCGTGTCAGCTCGTCGGCGTACGGCCGGGCCGCCTTGACCCGGTTCTGCGCCTTGACGATGCGCGAAGCGGCGATGAGCTCCATCGCCTTGGTGATCTTCTTGGTCGACTGGACGGACTTGATCTGCCGTCGGTAGACCCGAAGCTGGGCTCCCATGAATTAGGCCTTCTGAGGTTGAGTCTGAGCCTTGGCTTGCGCGGCCTGGCTTTCGGCGGCCTCCACCTCGGCCCGGAACTGGGCCTTAACCTCATCCACAGCCTTCTCGAGTTCACCGATGGTGTCGTCGTTGAGCACACCCGTTTCGTTGATGGTCGAGAAGATCTCGGGCTTGTTGTGGGCGATGTAGTCGTGCAGTGCCGCCTCGAACGGCCGGACCTCGGCGACTTCGAGGTCGTCCAGCTTGCCGGACGTTCCGGCCCAGATCGAGACGACCTCGCGGTCCTGCGGAAACGGCGAGGACGCCGGCTGCTTCAGCAACTCGACCAACCGGGAACCACGCAGCAGCTGCTGCTGGCTGGCCTTGTCGAGATCCGAGCCGAAGGCGGCGAACGCTTCCAGTTCTCGGTACTGAGCCAGGTCCACGCGCAGGCGTCCGGCAACTGACTTCATCGCCTTGGACTGCGCCGCGCCGCCGACTCGCGATACCGAGATACCCACGTTGACGGCTGGTCGGACGCCGGAGTTGAACAGATCGGTTTCCAGGAAGCACTGGCCATCAGTGATCGAGATGACGTTGGTCGGAATGTAGGCCGACACGTCGTTGCCCTTGGTCTCAATGATCGGAAGCCCGGTCATCGAGCCGCCGCCCATCTCATTCGACAGCTTCGCGCAACGTTCCAGCAGCCGCGAGTGCAAGTAGAAGACGTCGCCCGGGTAGGCCTCGCGGCCCGGCGGTCGGCGCAGCAACAGCGATACGGCGCGGTACGCCTCGGCCTGCTTGGACAAATCATCGAACACGATCAGGACGTGCTTGCCGTCATACATCCAGTGCTGGCCGATGGCCGAACCGGTGTACGGGGCCAGGTACTTGAATCCAGCTGAGTCAGAGGCGGGAGCCGCGACGATGGTGGTGTATTCCAGTGCGCCGGCCTCTTCGAGGATGTTACGGGCCGCGGCGATGGTCGAGCCCTTCTGACCGATCGCGACATAGATGCAGCGGACCTGCTTCTTCGGGTCGCCGGACTTCCAGTTGTCACGCTGATTGATGATGGCGTCCAACGCGACCGTGGTCTTGCCGGTCTGGCGGTCACCGATGATCAGCTGACGCTGTCCACGTCCGATGGCGGTCATCGCGTCGATCGCCTTGATGCCGGTCAGCAGTGGTTCGCGCACCTCTTGGCGTTGCACAACGGAGGGCGCCTGCAGTTCGAGGGCGCGACGCTGCGTGGTGGCGACCTCGCCATGTCCGTCGATCGGAACGCCCAGCGGGTTGACCACCCGTCCCAGGAAGGCATCGCCGACCGGGACCGACAGGATCTCGCCGGTCCGCTTGACCTGCTGACCCTCTTCGATCTTGGACGCGTCACCGAGGATCACGACGCCGATGTCGCGAACGTCGAGGTTGAGGGCCAGGCCCAACGTGCCACCCTCGAACAGGAGCAGCTCGTTGGTCATCACGCTCGGCAAACCCTCGACGTGGGCGATGCCGTCACCGGTGTCGGACACGACGCCGACCTCTTCGCGGGAGGCCTCCGGGGTGTACGAGGACACATAGCCCTCGAGCGCACTCCGGATCTCGTCGGCGGAGATCGTCAGCTCAGCCATCTTCGTTCCTCAATCTCAATCGGTTGATATGTCGTCAACGGGGTTCGGTCAGCGGTACTTGGGTTTCTCGATCAACTGGCCAATGCGGCGCGAGCGGCCGCGAGCCGGGTGGCCACGGTGCCGTCGATGACCTCATCGCCCACTCGGACGACAAGGCCGCCTCGGACGCTTGGATCAACCGCGCTTCGGACGCTGATCGGCCGGGCATAGATGTCGCTCAACGCGGCCTCGAGCCGTTCGGTCTGGGCCGGCGTCAGCTCACTGGCCGAGATGACCCGGGCAACCGAGCGTTCACGGCGGGCCGCACTGGCTTGCAGAAGATCATCGATGGCCAGAGTGATCGAGCGCTTGCGGCCGCTGGACACCGCCTGCGCGAGCAGCTGGACCGTCGTCGGATCGACTTTGCCGGCCAGGACCGACTCGAGAAGGGCTCGTCGTCGATCGGCCGAAACCGCGCTCTCGTCCAGCGCCGAGGTCAGTTCGCCGGCGGAGGACAGAATCCGTTCGAAGCGGAACAGCTCGTCCTCAACCTCGTCCAGCTTGCCGTCACGCTCGGCTCCGGCCAGCAGCAGATCATCGGCGATGATCTCGAGGGAATCGGTGAGGTCCCACGGCGATGACCACCGCAGGGCCACCGCATCGGCAACCACCGTGAGCGCATCATCGCTGATCTTGCCCGACAGGAGAGACCGGACGAGGTCTGAACGAGCGGATGCGTCCGTCGAGGGATCGCCCAACGTGCGCCGAAGCCGCGGCTGGGAGGCCAGCAGATCCGCCACTCGGTAAAGCTCGCCGCCCAACGCTTGACAGGCGGCGCTGCCTCCGGCCAGCGAATCCAGCACGCCGTTGAGCCGCTCGCGCAGGGTCGCGAGGGCAGCTCGGGATGCGGCGTGAATCATGCCGAGTCCCCAGTGGTCCCGCCCGCGGCGCGACCGGATTCGCCGGCACTTGCCTGCTGCGACTCGATGTCGGCCAGGAAGGCATCGACGGTGCTGCGAATTGCGGCATCATCGGATAACCGTTGACCGACGATCTTCTCCGACAGCTCGACGGCCAGACTGCCGATCTCACCACGTAGCTCGCGAACGACCTGGCCCCGCTGTGCGGCCAGTTGTTCCTCGCCACGGCTGACGATGCGAGCCGACTCCTCCTGAGCCTGCGCCCGCAGATCCTCGATGATGCGCTGGGCTTCAGCCCGAGCGCCCTCGCGGATCTGTGCAGCCTCAGTCCGAGCCTCGGCCAGCTGGGCGTTGTACTGCTCCAGCAACCGAGCGGCCTCGGCCTGCGCCTGCTCAGCTCGGGCGATTCCGCCTTCGATTGCGTCGCGCCGCAGCGAGAAGGTCTTCTCGAACTGCGGGACGACGTACTTGTTGACCAGGTAGTACAACAAGCCGAAGACGATCAATACCAGAACTAGCTCGGCGAAGTTGAAGCCGAGCGGGTTCGGTTCATCATCGGCAAGTAGTAAACGTGTCATGGCTTGACCTCAATCGAAAGTGTCCAGCGAAAGCGCTGATGCCCAGTTGCGAAAGTTCTCGATCAGCCGTTCTTGGCCTTGAGGACGAACGCGAGGGCGATACCGATGATCGCGAGCGCCTCGGTCAACGCGAAGCCAAGGAATGCGATCGGCTGCAAACGACTCTGCATCTCAGGCTGACGCGCGGTGCCATTGATGTATGCGGCGAAGACCAGACCCACGCCGATACCAGGGCCGATTGCGGCGAGGCCGTAACCAACCATGTTGAGCGAGCCACCCATTGGGTTTCCTTTCGTTGTCGGTCACTGTGACCGGTCGGGGTGCGCGTGATGCGCGGGATTGAAGCGTTGGGGATCAGTGCTCGGACGCGAGCGAGCCGCCGATGTAGGTAGCAGTCAGCAGGGTGAATACGTAGGCCTGTAGAGAAGCCACGATCACCTCCAGGAAACCGATGGCGATACCGATCGCGTAGGCCACAATGCCGGCTGGCTTGAGGACCGGCGACCCGGTCGCGTCGATCAACAACCACGCACCACCGGTCGAGAACAGCACGATCAACAGGTGGCCGGCGAACATGTTGGCGAACAGACGCAGCGACAGCGTCAGCGGCCGCACGAGAACGTTGGACAGGAACTCCAGCGGTACGAGCAGCGGCAAGATCCAGACGGGCACGCCGGACGGCACGGTCGTGTGCTTCAGGTAGCCCAGAAAACCCTTGTCGGCTATGCCGACGCCGTTGTAGATGATCCACACCATGAGGGCCAGGCCGTAGGCGAAGCTGGACCGGGAAAAGGTGGAGAACGACAAGAACGGGACGATGCCGAAAAGGTTGTTGATCAGGATGAAGAAGAACAACGACACCAGCAGCGGCACATAGCGCCGGTACTGCTTGGCCCCGATGATGTCCTGGGCAATGCCGTTACGAATGAAGCTGTAGGCCTGCTCCCCCATGAATTGGGTTTTGCTCGGCACGATCTCGCCGCGTCGCGATGTAACCCGCAGGAACGCGAAGGCCAGGACCGCACCCAGAACGAGCAGAACGGAAGCCTTGGTCAGCAGGACCTGGTAACCGTCTTCGTTCCAATGCTTGCCCGAGAAATCGGGCAGGAAGAACTCCAGAGGCCCTGGGGTGGTGTACCCGCTGGCCAAGCTGCCTGCATTCAGTAGGCCGGTGTGGCTCACGCAGTCTCTCCTCGGTCATCATCTGGCCGCGTTACTCGGGCTGCATCGTCGCTATCGGTCTGTGGATCAACGGGTGGTATCTGTAGATCAATGGGTGGAATCTGTGGATCAACGGGTGGTGCAGGATCAATTGCGGGATCCGGGGTTTTATTGATCTTGACTTTCGGGTCCGAACCGATGATCGGAGCGTTCGGTCCACCGATCCGGTACCGGGTAAACACCAAATACATCCCGAAACCGAGGCCGACAAGGAGTCCGATCGGAATCCAATAGTCGTGGTGGAGCCAGACGCTCAGCCCCCAGCCCAGTGCTCCGTAGAACGCGACGCCGGCGACCAGATAGCCAAAAGCGGCCCACGGATCACCGTCCGGCGCCGGGGCGCTGGGAACTGAAGAACGGTTCATCTGCTCGAAATGTTAACAGGCTTACTAGCCCACCCTTACCGGACCCTGCTATGCAGAATCTCGGTCCCCAGCCAGATGGTTAAGCCGACGAACAATCCGACGGCCACGGCCGGGCCGTCCACCACTCGCGGCGAGGAAAGCGCCAGCACCAACCCGAGCGCCACCACCGTGAAGCCGTAGGTCATTACCGCAACGGCCAACGCCAGCTGAGGAAAGTACCGCGATGTGAAGCGGATGTTATAACCACCGAACTCAAAGCAGGCGACGACCAAGGCCACACCGCCTAGAAAACTCAGCCCAACCCGAAGACCGTCTGATGCCAACCACGCGTATCCGACGGTACCGATCAGGCCAGCCAGCAGCAGCGAGACCCAGCGTGCGATCAGGGCGCGGGTCGAATGCGGTGGGTTGCGGACATCGGTCGGTCCGGGCGCGCTCATAGACGAGCCGATCTCAGACGGGGAATCGCCGTCACGAGCAGCCCTGCCCCGAGCAGGGCGGCGACGACCGACACCACCAACCACGGACCCTGACTCACCGCCATGGCGACGGCGCCGAAGGCGATCACGGCCGACCAGAAGTACAACAGGAGCACGGCGCGACGATGGCTGTGGCCCAACTCCATCAGCCGATGATGCAGGTGCTCCTTGTCCGGTTTGAAGGGCGACTGGCCCCTCCGGATGCGCCGCAGGACCGCCAGCACCAGGTCCCCCAGAGGAAAGGCGAGCACCAGCAACGGCACCAGCACCGGCAGCACCAGAGGAAGGGCACCGACAGCGCCCGACCCCTGGGGATCGATCTGAGTCGAGGCAGTGGTCGCGGCGGCCGAGAGGACGAGACCCACCAGCATGGAGCCGGAGTCCCCCATGAAAATGCGGGCGGAGGCGAAGTTGTGCGGCAGAAATCCCACGCAGGCTCCGACCAACCCGGCGCAGATCAGCGTCGGTGCCGCGGCGATCTGACCGAAGCCGACCGAGGCGAGGTGGTAGCTGTAAGCGAAGAAAGCCAAGGCCTGGATCGCGGTCACCCCAGCGGCGAGACCGTCCAAACCGTCGATGAAGTTGATCGCATTGATGGTCAGCACCGTGAGCACGATGGCCATCAGTACACCGGTGTCGCGATCCAGCACGATGGTGCCGGTATCTCCCCACGGCAAATACAGGTTGCCCAGCTGAATACGTCCGACGGTGCACATCACACCAGCGGCCGTTACCTGGCCGGCGAGCTTGGTCAGCGAATCCAGCTCGTAGCGATCGTCCAGAACTCCCAAAGCACAGATGATCAAAGCGCCGAACAACACACCGGTGATCGCGGAGTCACCGGCGAACGCTCCCTGCAACGTCGGCAGGTCGTGGGCTAGCAACATTGCGATCGCAAAGCCTGCCAGTAGGGCCAGGCCGCCGAGACGAGGTGTATCCACGGCATGAACGTCGCGATCGCGGGGCTTGGCCACCGCACCCCATCGGGTTGCGATCACCCGAGCGACCGGGGTGCTCAAAAAGCTCGCGATTGCCGCGATGCAACCGACGAGGGCGTATTCGAGCGACGGGCGCACGGGCGGCTTCCGGTCTCAGGAGGGAGGGGTCACGGCCGAGGATAGGCCGGATGGGCGGCTACCAGTTCGCTGACCTGCCCACGCACACCAGCCAAGACCTTCTCGTCGTCGGTTGTGACGGCCTGCGAAATCAGGGCGGCAATCTGAGTCATCTGCGGTTCGGTCATGCCCTGGGTCGTGACCGAGGGCGAACCGACCCGAATACCGGAGGCAACCGACGGCGGCGCCGGGTCGTTGGGAATCGCGTTCTTGTTGAGCACTATGCCGGCCAGGTCGCAACGTCGCTCGGCGTCCTTGCCGGTGACTCCGATGCCCTGAAGATCGATGAGGGCCAGGTGGGTGTCGGTCCCGCCGGTGACCGGTCGCATCCCCGCCTCGGCCAGCCCAGCGGTCAAGGTCTGGGCGTTGGCAATTACCTGCCGGGCATAGGCCTGGTATTCCGCAGTGGCGCATTCGGCGAGATTCACGGCCTTGGCGGCAATGGCATGCATCAAAGGACCGCCTTGCATCATCGGGAATACGGCCTTGTCGAGCTTGGCGGCGTGCTCGGACTTGCAGACCAACGCTCCACCACGCGGACCTCGCAACACCTTATGGGTCGTGAAAGTCACCACATCGGCGTAGGGCACCGGAGACGGGATGGCCTTACCGGCCACCAGACCTATGAAGTGCGCCGCGTCGACCATCAAGATGGCGCCGACCGAATCAGCGATCTCTCGGAAGGCCGCGAAGTCGATCAGTCGTGGAATCGCCGACCCGCCACAAATGATCATCTTCGGCTGATGCTCGACTGCCAGTGCGCGGACCTGGTCGTAGTCGATGTTTTCCGTCTTGGGGTCGACGCCGTAACTCACCGCGTTGAACCACTTGCCGGAAAAGCTGACCTTGGTGCCGTGAGTGAGGTGACCGCCGTGCGGTAAAGCCATCGCCAGGATCGTGTCCCCCGGCTGCAGAAAGGCGCCATAGACCGCCAGGTTCGCACTGGCCCCGGAGTGTGGCTGCAGGTTCGCGTGCTCGGCCTCGAACAGCGCCTTGGCTCGATCGATACCGATCTGTTCGGCTCGGTCCACCACCTCGCAGCCGCCGTAGTAGCGGCGCCCGGGATAGCCCTCGGCGTACTTGTTGCTCAAGGTGCTCCCCAGCGCGGCCAGTACAGCTGGTGAGGTGAAGTTCTCGCTGGCGATGAGCTGAAGCCCGCCGCGCAGGCGATCCAGCTCGTCCAGGACGACGCTGGCGATCTCTGGATCAAGCTTTTCCAGAGCCTGAAAGTCCGGTCCCCAATAAGTTTCTGGCTGCGCAGTCATGGCCGAAGGTTATCCGACGGGCCTGGGCGCCAGCTCCATGGATCGCCGAAAATTTCCTTACTCAGGCCGAACCAGCGTGCGGTGCGGTGACCCTTTCTACCAGCGAAGGCAGCACCTCACGCAACGCCGCCAGGCTGACCGCGCCCTCCCGGAGGACTAGCGGTTGCGGGCCGGTCAGATCGACGATGGTCGAGGCCTGACCGATCGGCACCTCGCCGCCGTCCAGGTAGACCTCGACCGACTCGCCGAGCTCGTCGTAGGCCTGTTGCGCCGTGGTCGCCGGCGGCTGCCCGGAACGATTGGCGCTCGATACGGCCATCGGACCGGTCTTGGCCAGCAGCTCCAGAGCGACCGGATGAAGCGGCATCCGGACGGCGACGGTCCCGCGGGCGTCGCCGAGGTCCCAGGCCAAGGACGGGGCGTGCTCTATGACCAGCGTCAATCCTCCGGGCCAGAAGGCCTCGATGAGCGAGCGAGTTTCATCACTCACCCAACTGACCAGGCCGTCGATCGTGTGCCACGACCCGACCAGGACGGGCACCGGCATATCGCGACCGCGGCCCTTGGCGGCCAACAGGGAGGCGACGGCGTCGGAGTTGAAGGCGTCGACTCCGATGCCGTACAGGGTGTCGGTCGGAATGACCACGACCGAGCCACTCTCTACTGCCCGAACAGCCGAGGCGATCGCGGTCGGTCGGTTGTTCGCGTCGATGCAATCCAGCAGATGAGCCACGGGGCAATAGTGCCCCCATGACCGGCAAGGGCGGCAACCGGGATGTGCCGGTTTGTCAGCGCAGCCCGGAACGTCGGGCCGTCACGAATCGCGGACGTCCGGTCAGGTCGTTACGGCCACGAACCTCGTGCCACCGCCCACTGGACTCCAGCAGCTCGCCAAGCTGCGGTGCGTGGGACTCATCGTGCTCGGTCACGAACAGCCCGCCCTCGCGAAGCAATCGAGCCGCCGTCGCGATCACGGCGGGCATCAGCTCCAGCCCGTCGGGACCGCTGAATACTGCCTCCTCCGGGTCGTAACCGACCTCGACCGGCAGCTGCCCGCGCAACCGCTCCGGGACGTAGGGCGGATTGGCCAGCACCACGGCGACCGTGCAATCAAGCGCGGTCAGGACGCTGGGATCCGAGATATCAGCCGCGATCACCGTCACCGGGCGGTCCCCAGCGGCCAATCGTGCCGCGACGTTGCGGCGCAACCAGCTCAGGGCCGATTCGGATCGCTCGACCGCAAACACCTGCCGCGGCGAAAACTCGTTGGCCACGGCCAGGGCGATCGCGCCCGACCCCGCGCACAGGTCGACCACCACGTCAGCCGCCCGCAGATCCACGGCCGCAAGATCGATGAGGTGCTCGGTCTCCGGTCGCGGCAGGAAAACCCCCGGCCCGACCTCGAGATCGAGATGACGAAAGCTCGAGATTCCGAGCAGGTGTTGGAGCGGGATCCCCCGTCGTCGTCGGGCAATCAACGTGGCGCGGTGTTCATCGATATCAGGCAGATCCACGGCCAAGAGCAACCCGGCTGGACTGAGCCCGTACAGATGTTGCAGTAGCCAACGAGCTTCTGAGCGCGGAGCCGACGTACCGGCGGCGGTAAGTTCGGCGGTCACCAACCGCAGGAGATCACTGCCGCGCATCGACGGAGGGGTCTAGCTCTGCGAGTCGCCGGCCAGGGCGGCGTCGTTGTCAGCCTTGATCAGGGCATCGATCACGTCGTCCAGCGCGCCGTCCAGGACCTGATCGAGGTTGTAGGCCTTGAAATTCACTCGATGATCGGCGATCCGGTTCTCGGCGAAGTTGTAGGTCCGGACCCGCTCGGATCGGTCGACCGTGCGTACCTGTGACCGGCGGGCGTCTGACGCGGCCTCGGCAGCTTTCTCCTCAGCCAAGGCCAACAGGCGCGAGCGAAGCACGCGCATCCCGGCTTCGCGATTCTGCAGTTGGCTCTTCTCGTTCTGCATCGCGACCACGACTCCGGTCGGGATATGAGTGATACGGACGGCCGAGTCGGTCGTGTTCACGCTCTGACCCCCGGGACCGGACGAGCGGTAGACGTCGATACGTAGATCACCCGGATCGATCTCGACCTCGACGTCTTCGGCCTCAGGCATGACCAACACACCGGCCGCCGAGGTGTGAATCCGGCCCTGGGATTCGGTGACCGGCACCCGCTGCACTCGATGGACGCCGCCTTCGTATTTCAGCCGCTGCCAGACCGGGTTCTCCAGATCGCGCGAGCGGATTGCGACAGTGGCCGACTTGTGGCCACCGAGGTCGGTCTCCTCGTCGTCGAGAACTTCGGTGGTCCAACCCTGGCGCTCGGCGTAGCGCAGATACATGCGCAGCAGATCGCCGGCGAACAGGGCGGACTCGTCGCCGCCCTCGCCAGCCTTGACCTCGAGGATCACGTCCTTGATGTCGTTGGGATCCTTCGGAATCAGCAGCTCGCGCAACCGGTTCTCCAGGTCCGGGATGCGGGCAGCCAACTGATCGGCTTCCAGGGCGAACCCGGGGTCTTCGGCAGCCAGCTCCCGAGCGGCCTGCTCGTCGGCTCGCACCGAATCCAGCTCGCGAGCGGCGCCGACGATCGGGGCCAGCTGCGCGAACCGGCGCCCGAGCCGGCGAGCCACCGCTTGGTCGGCGTGCACGGCGGGGTCGGACAAGGCCTGCTCGGTTTCGGCGTACTCGGCCAGGATCTCGCTCAGATTGCCGACTGGTTCAGCCATGCTGCTCATCTCTCAGGGTGGCGATGCGTTGCCGCTGGTCGGCGTGAGGCACAACCGAGGCTTGGCACGCGAAAGGCTTGGCACAAGAACGCATAGAAATGGCGCCCGGCCTGCTGATGCAGATCCGGGCGCCAGAACACAGCTAAGCGTTGGTGCGTTCGCGCTTTCCGTAACGCTTCTCGAACTTGTCCACTCGGCCGCCGACGTCCATGATCTTCTGCTTGCCCGTGTAGAACGGGTGGCAAGCCGAACAGACTTCGGCATGAATCGCGCCGGATTTCGCCGTGCTACGAGTGGTGAAGGAGTTGCCACACGAACAGGTGACCTCGGTGGTCACGTATTCGGGATGGATGCCTTGCTTCACGATGGTTCCCTTTCATCATGACCCCGGGTCGCCGTACCAATCGCCGGCCAACGCAACGGGAGCGCCGATGCATCGGTAGCGATGGGCAGACGTGAACCGGAGCCGGGTTTCGTCCACTAGACAGTGTGCCAGTTACTGCACAGTCGTCCAAACGCTCAGGGGCCGGGCGAAATTCCGGGCCGGCCCCCGTTCGGAGCACCGGCCCGGAAGTTGTCCGACCCGCTAGGTCGTGCCGGCTCGGTAGGTCGTGCCGGCTCGGTAGGTCGTGCCGGCTCGGTAGGTCGGGCCGGCTCAGCCCTTGACCGAGCCCGCCAGCAAACCGCGGACGAAGAATCGCTGCAGCGCGAGGAAGACCGCCAACGGAATGATGATCGACAGGAAACCGGCCGCGGGCAACACTTCACCGCCTGATCCGGAGGTGGCCCCGATCAGGTTGGCGATCTTGACCGTCACCGGACTGATGTCGGGGTTACCACCACTCATCACCAGGCCGACGAACAGGTCGTTCCACACCCAGATGAACTGGAAGATGCTGAACGAGGCCAGAGCCGGCACCATCAGGGGAAGCATGACCTGGCGGAAGATCTGACCGTGGCTCGCGCCGTCGATTCGGGCGGCTTCCAGCAAATCTCGCGGAATCTCAGACATGAAGTTGTGCATCAGGAATACCGCCAGCGGCAGTGCGAAACAGGCGTGGGCCAGCCAAACCGCTCCCAAGGTGCCCGATAGCCCCAGCTTGGGGAAGATCGCGACGCTGCCGATGTGCCACCCGCCGACGACGAACTTGAGCAGCGGGACGACGGCCACCTGAAGCGGGACGACCTGCATCGCGAAGATGCTGACAAAGATCCAGTCGCGACCGCGGAAATCGATCCAGACCAAGGCGTAGGAGGCCAAAGCCGCCGCCACCAACGGAATCGTGGCGGCCGGAATGACGATGGCCAGCGAGTTGACGATGTAGGGCATGAGGGAACTTGAGGTGTCCCCGTCGATGCCGACGGTCAGCGTTCGGTAGTGCTCGAGGGTGAAGCCGTTGAAGTGCCACCAGCCCGTGGAATCCTGAGCCTCTTTCGTCCGAAAGGACTGAACGAGCAAGCCAAACGTCGGCACCGTCCACAAAAGTCCGATAACGATCGCAATAACCGAGGCCGTCCGACTGGTCAGTGCGGTCCGCACTCGACCGATCGACGTGCCCGACGGCGGTACGGCGGGTGCGACCTCAGTGGTGGCGATCCCGCCGCCGGTGGTCGGTAACTGTGTCATCGAACCCTCCGGTTGTTGATCATCTGTCGGACCTGGAACGCAACGAACGGGATGACCAGCACGAAGATGATCATCGCGAGGGCCGAGGATCGATGCTCACCGATGCTGCCGATACCGGCCTGCTGGTAGGTGATGTACATCTTGTTGGCCAACACGTCACCGCCGTACTGCTGCGCACCGAAGGCCTGAACGAGGTCGAATACTTTAAGGGTCGCGATGGACACGGTCACCATCACCACGATGATCGACGGTCGAATCGAGGGAATCGTCACCTTACGGAACGCCTGCCAGGCGTTGGCCCCGTCGATCTTGGCGGCCTCGATCATCTCGGTCGGCACGCCCTTGATGGCCGCTGACAACACGACGGTGGCGAAGCCCGCCTGGATCCAGATCATGATCACGATCAACAGATAGGTGATCGTATGGGAGTTTGTCGGGAAACCCAGCGGTTTCACACCGACCCAGCCCAATACGACGTTGACCAGGCCCTCCGGCTCGAGACCGGGCTCCTGGTACATGAGCTTCCAGATGACGGCCGCTCCCACGAAGGAAATGGCGACCGGAAGAAAGACCAATGCCTTAGCCAGTGCCTCACCCTTGATGCCATCAATTGCATAGGCATACGCAAGGCCGACGACTGTGGCGATAATCGGCGCAATGATCACCCAACGCAGCGTGTTGTAAATCGCCGTTCGGACCTGAGAATCGCCAAACGCCCAGCTGAAGTTCTTGAAGCCGGTGAAATGTCCGGCCTCATTGGTCAAGGACGAGATGGCGGTCGCAAAGATCGGGACGATCAAGCCCACCAGAAGCAGGAAAATCGCTGGGAGCAGGAACAGGATGGCTTGCCATCTTTCCCGTCCCCGCTTGGGAGTCCGGTCGATTGCCAGTAACAGAATTCCGATGACCGCAAGGAAGGCGGCCATCATGATGACAGCGAAGGTTATCTTGCCCAATGCCGAGGTTGAATGGGCCCAGTCGTTAAGCCAGCTCAATTGTGTTCACGCCTTCCTAAAGGACCACCGAAGGAGGAAACTGCACAACCGCTTATTTCGCGGCGGTGGGGGGCGGTCGGACTTGTGCCGACCGCCCCCGAACCTCGCCGATTGTTCTTTACCGCTGGCTAGCTATTTCGGCCACGAAGCCTCGATGTTGTCGAGGGTCTTCTTGTCGTCCTGGTTACCCAAGATCCACTGGGTCATGTTCGTCCAGAACGAGCCGGCACCGACCGTACCGGGCATGGCATCCGAACCGTCGAATCTGAAGGTGGTCTTCGGATCCGTCAGCAACTCCACTGACAGCGACGCGATCGGGTCATTGGCGAAGGCAGCCTTGTCGACTCCCTTGTTGGCGGTGATACCGCGGCCGGGGTTGATCTTGGCCAACGTAGTGGCGTAATCAGCGCTGGCCAGGTAAAGCTGGACGGCCTGAATCTCGGCCCGGTCGGCGAAGGCAGCCACGAACTCGCCCCCACCTTCGATGGGCTTACCGAAGTTGGAGCTGATCGTCGGCTCGTAGAAGGCGAACACGTCACCATCCGGGCCGACCGTGGTGCCCTTATCCCAGTTCGCGGCGTAGAAGGATGCCTGCGCGTGCAAGTAGCACTTGCCCTTCTCGATCGGCAGACCCGCCTTGGCGAACGCGGTTGTCGCGATCGACTTGACGTCGCCGATGCCGGCGTTGACGTACTTCGGGTTCTTGACGATCTGACCAACCTTGGCCAAGACGTCCTGAACCTTCTGGTCGTTGAACGGAATCTTGTGGGTCACCCACTGGTCGTAGACGTCAGGGCCATACATACGCAGCATGACCTCTTCCATCCAGTCGGTCAGCGGCCAGCCCGTAGCCGTCCCGGACTCGATGCCGACACACCACGGCTTGGTTCCGCTCGCGGCGATCTTGTCGGACAGGGCCACCATCTCGTCCCAAGTCGTTGGTACCGCGTAGCCCTTGTCCTTGAAGTACTTCGGCGAATACCAGACGAAGGACTTGACGTTCGCGCCCAGCGGGGCACCGTAGAACTTGCCGTCGACGGTCGTGTAGTTGATCCAGTCCTGGCTCCAGTTCTTTTTGGCCTCGGCCGTCAAGGCGTCTGAGGCGACCTTGAGCTTGCCGGCGGTGGCAAAGCTGGCCAGCAGACCCGGCTGCGGGATGATGGCCAGGTCGGGTGCGTTGCCACCCTGGACCTTCACCTTGAGCTGGGTCTCGAACGCCTTGTCACCGGTGTACTGGATGGTGATACCCGTGCAGGATTCGAACTGCTTCCAGGCTGCCTTGAGGAAACCGGCTTCAGGGTCGGTGATCGAGGCGTAGATCGTGACCTTCTTGCCTGAGTGGCCCGTGTAGGCGGAGTACGCCTGGCATTCCGGCGACGTGGTTGCGCCGCCGCTGGATCCCGTGTCCTTCTTCGAGCTCGAACAGGAGGCCAGCAACAGGGTCACCGCTGCTGCTCCCGCCGTTATGGCTACGACTTTTGTGTGCCGCATTCGCAGTCCCTCTCTCTACCTCAAAGCGGACTGATACCGCTTTCAGTCTCGGTCACTGTGACATGCGTAACTCAATCGCGCATCGAATAATGCGGCTCAGATACACAACCGTTACTCATCCATTACCGAGCGCTGTACATCGCGTTAACTTGTAATCTGACCTGTTTCGAACGCATTACAAGAGCCCCGCAGGGCCTGGGGCCTTACGGGGCTCTGGTAGTGGCGCGGCGAATTGCCCGGAAGTTCAATCCGGGCTGGGATCAGCGGTCGTCTGATCCCGGCGTCGTCTTGGCAATCTGCATCAGGAACTCGATATTCGTCCGAGTCTTCTTCAAGCGGTCCAGCAGCAGGTCGATCCCCTGCTGCGGTTCCAGGGCGTGCAACACGCGCCGAAGCTTCAGGATCACCGCCAGCTCATCCGGCGACATCAGGATCTCTTCCTTACGAGTACCGGACTTGTCGACATCGACCGCCGGGAACACTCGCTTGTCGGCGATCTTGCGATCCAGGATCAGCTCGGCGTTACCGGTGCCCTTGAACTCCTCGAAGATGACGGTGTCCATAGTGGACCCGGTCTCGACCAAGGCCGTGGCCAGGATCGTGAGCGAACCACCATGCTCGATGTTGCGAGCCGCGCCCAGGAATCGCTTCGGTGGGTACAACGCCGTCGAGTCGACACCGCCGGACAGGATTCGTCCGGACGCCGGCGCGGCCAGGTTGTAGGCCCGGCCGAGTCGGGTGATCGAGTCGAGTAGAACGACCACGTCATGGCCCATCTCGACCAATCGCTTGGCCCGCTCGATGGACAGCTCGGCCACCATGGTGTGGTCCTGAGGCCGGCGATCGAAGGTCGATGCGACAACCTCGCCCTTGACCGAGCGCTGCATGTCGGTGACCTCTTCGGGACGCTCGTCCACCAGGACGACCATCAAGTGACACTCGGGGTTGTTGACGGTGATCGCATTGGCAATCGCCTGCAGGACCGATGTCTTGCCGGCCTTCGGCGGCGACACGATAAGGGCGCGCTGACCTTTGCCGATCGGCATCACCAGGTCGATGACCCGAGTCGTCAGGATGTGCGGCTCGGTTTCCAGGCGCAGCCGGTCCTGTGGATACAACGGGGTCAGCTTCGTGAACTCGACGCGATTCTTGGCCTGCTCGGGATCGACCCCGTTCACACTGTCCAGGCGGACCAGCGGGTTGTACTTCTCTTTGCGCTCACCTTCGCGTGGCTGCCGGACCACGCCGGTGACCGCGTCACCGCGGCGCAAGCCGTAGCGGCGAATGTGAGAGTTGGCGACGTAGACGTCGTCGGGGCTGGCGAAGTAGCCGCTGACCCGAATGAACCAGGTGTTCTTGTCCTCGACCGAGTCAAGGATTCCGGCGACGGGGACCAGAACATCGTCATCACCGATGACCGGTTCGACGTCCTGACGGCCGCCGCTGCTGGGAGCGTCGAAGCGGTCGCGGGTGCGGCCCCGGCGATCCCGGTATCGACGACCGCGGCGTCCACCATTGAAATCGTCTTCCTCGTCGCGACTGCCACCATCACGGTTCTGCTGGCTTTGATTGTTGTTCCGGCCGCCCTGGTCGCGATTGCTCTGGTCGCGATTGCTCTGGTCGCGGTTCTGGTCGCGGTTCTGGTCCCGAACGTTCTGGCGCCCGTTCTGCTGAGCCGACCGCTGGCCGTTACGACCGGAATTCTGACCGGTGGTCTCGCCGGCTTCGCGTTCGATCTGAGGCGTGGAGGTACCGGTGGCCGCAGCCGAAGCGGCTGCCTGAGACTGGCCGTTGCTGTCGGTGCGGGCGGGTACGGCGCGGACCGGGTCAGCGGCTACGGCCTCCGTCGCGCCGCGCCCGGCTGGCTCGGCAATGAGCGTGTCGCCGGTCAGGGTGGGTTGGGCTGAACCCTGCGCCCGGGTCGAGCCTCGACGCCCTCGGGTGCGGCCGGCAGTGCCCGTCGCGGCACCGTCAGCGGCGCTGCTCGCCGGTGCTTCGGCGCTCGCACTCCTCGACGATGCACCCGCTGAACGCGACGCCGGTGCCGATCGCTGCACACTCTCGATGGCGGCGATCAGGTCACTCTTGCGGACCTTGGTCGTGGAGAGCCCCAAAGAGCCGGCCAACGCCTGGAGTTCAGGGAGAAGCATGGTTGACAGCGAGCCCGAGCGGCGCTTTGCGCGCTCTTTGGCGGCTGATGTGGCACCGGCGCTGTCAGCCGATGCCGGCAGGACATCGAGACGGTCCTGAGTATCTGTCACGGTTGTTTCGGATCCTTCCGAGTGGTCGTGGGCTGCTTCGAGGCAGGCCACGCCGGATTAAGTTCCGGCAGTTTGTTGCCGGGGGGTGATCGACATCGCGATCTGGGTTTGTGCGTAACCGATGCTGCGGCCGATACGGTTCAGAAAACTCGGGTGCAGTCAAAGTTTCTGATCAGATCGCGCTCGCAACGTATCGAGCTACTTCGTCGCGCTGAGATCTCGCGAGGATATCGACAGCCTAGCCGCAATGTTCTAACCCAAGCAACACGGGGGCGGCGCGTCATATTCCGCAGCGGCCAAACGACAGCCAAACCGGCCAAACTAGTGGCCCCGACGAACCTTGACGCCATTGGCTACGTCCAGACGGGCGATTTCCCAGCGGAGTCCATCCTTGGCGGCCAGGTCCGCGCAAGTCAGTTGTTGCTCATTCGAGGTCGGAAGGGCCAGGACCGAGGATCCCGCCCCCGAAATCGTGGCGGCGATGCCCGCTTGTCGCAGCCTGGTCACGAGCGCGCTGCTGTCCGGCATCGCCGAGGCGCGATATCCCTGATGCAGCCGGTCTTCGGTCGCCGTGAACAACAGTTCTGGCTGTCCGGTGAGCGCGAGGACCAGGAGCGCCGCCCGGCTGAGGTTGAACGCGGCGTCGCGGTGCGGAACCGTTGACGGCAGGACGGCTCGCGCGGTGTGAGTGGACGAGGATTGGCCGGGGATAAACAGCATTGGGGAGATATCGCGCGGCTCGAGGCGTACCGCCCGTCCCTTGCCTTCCTCCATCCACGCGATCGTTGCGCCACCCAGCACGCAGGCGGCCACATTGTCCGGATGCCCTTCGATCTCGGTGCACAGGGCGAGGACGCCGGCGTCATCGAGAAGCTGATCTCCTTGCTGCACCAGGCTTCTGGCCGCGATCACACCGGAGACGATTGCCGCCGCTGAAGACCCCAGGCCGCGCCCGTGTGGGATGTGGTTGCGGCAGTGCAGACTCAATCCGGCCGGTTGCTGCCCTAAGCGGTCGAAAGTGGCCCGCATGGCGCGAACGACCAGATGTGTCTCGTCCACGGTGACGGTTTCGGCGGCGTGCCCTTCCACGGTCACCGACAACCCGGATTCACGCACCTGTGCGGTGACCTCGTCGTAGCGATCAAGGGCAAGACCGAAGCAATCAAAGCCCGAACCCAGATTGGCACTGGTGGCCGGCGCGGCCACGTGCACCGGTTCGACGACGAAATCCAGCCCGGTCCCCGACGCGGTCACTGCCCTGTCCGAACTGTCACGCCAAACCCAGTTCCACGGCGGCCGCTTGGGCATCCACCGAGACCGTGACCGGAGCGGGTGCACCGGCGATCGCCCACTCCGGATCCTTGAGACCGTTTCCGGTGACCGTGCACACGACGGTCGACCCGGCTGGCACCTTCCCATCCCGGGAGGCCTTGATGAGTCCGGCGACGCTGGCAGCGGATGCCGGTTCTACGAACACCGCCTCGGTACGAGCAAGCAGCCGATAGGCCTCGAGGATCTGCTTGTCCGTAACCGACTCGATGAGGCCGTCCGACTCGTCCCGGGCCGCTTCGGCTTGCAGCCAGGACGCGGGATTGCCGATCCGGATCGCGGTGGCGATCGTCATCGGTTTGAGCACAGGTGCACCAAGCACGATGGGTGCGGCCCCGGCGGCTTGAAACCCATACATCTTCGGAACATTGTCCACCACAGCGTCATCGCGATATTCACGATAACCCCGCCAGTACGCGGTGATATTTCCGGCGTTTCCGACCGGGATGCAGTGGATATCCGGTGCGCGACCCAGCACATCACAGATCTCGAAGGCCGCGGTTTTCTGTCCTTCGATTCGGTCCGGATTCACCGAATTGACCAGAGCCACCGGATAGTCCACGGCCAATTTGCGGGCCAGCTCCAGGCAATCATCGAAGTTTCCGTCGATCTGCAGCAGTCTCGCGCCGTGAACCAGCGCCTGGGCCATCTTTCCCAGAGCGATCTTGCCTTGCGGCACCAGGACGGCGCACACCATTCCAGCGCGCACTGCGTAGGCCGCCGCCGAAGCCGAGGTGTTGCCGGTCGAGGCACAGATCACGGCTTTGGCACCCGCTTCGGCGGCCTTGGAGATCGCCACGGTCATGCCACGGTCCTTGAATGACCCGGTCGGGTTTGCCCCTTCAACCTTGAGAAAAACTTCGGCGTCCAACTGTGCCGACAGATGCTGCGCCGCTACCAAGGGGGTGCCCCCCTCATACAGCGTGATGACCGGGGTGTCAGCCGTGACCGGAAGGCGATCCCGGTACGCCTCGATGAGGCCCGGCCAAGCCTGGCCGAGGTACTGCCTACCCGACATCGAACTCTCCTTCGCGTGCCTGTGGTGGGGTGCTCAGTCGGCCGGCATGCCTTCGACACGCATGATGCTGCCCGACCGACGAATGAAGTCGTACTGGCCGAGGCGGGCAACAGTTGCCGCCAGCGCCGCGTCCGGCGCTACGTGGGTCACCAGAACCAGGGTGGCCGCGTCCCCGCGCCCTTCTTGCCGCACGGTCTGGATGCTGACTCCGTTGTCGGCAAAGGCGCCGGCTACCGAGGCCAGCACTCCGGGCTTGTCAGCCACATCGAGAGCCAGGTGATACCGAGTGCGCACGTCACCCATCGGTTGAATGGCCAAGTCGGCGTAGGCACTTTCGCCCGCACCTCGACTGCCGCTCACGCGGTTGCGAGCGACGGCGACCAGGTCGCCCAGTACCGCGCTAGCCGTCGGCCCGCCGCCCGCGCCACGTCCATAGAACATCAGCGAGCCGGCCGCCTCAGCCTCCACGAAGACGGCGTTGAACGCGTCGCCGACCCCGGCCAGCGGATGACTGCGCGGGATCATCGCCGGGTGGACTCGCACGGCCACGGCCGGTTCGGCGTCACTACCGGCGCGCTCGCAGATGGCCAGCAGCTTCACGGTGCAGTCCATGGCCTTGGCACTGGCGATGTCAGCCGCGGTTACCTCGCTGATCCCTTCGCGGTACACATCGGCCGAGGTGACCCGGGTATGAAAGGCCAGCCCAGCCAAGATCGCGGCTTTGGCAGCGGCGTCGAACCCGTCGACGTCGGCCGTCGGGTCGGCTTCGGCGTAGCCGAGCGCCGTGGCCTCGGCCAATGCCTCGGCGAAGCCCGCGCCGGTGGCGTCCATGCGCGAGAGGATGTAGTTCGTGGTGCCGTTGACAATGCCCATCACGCGGGTGATGCGGTCACCGGCCAACGATTCCCGTAGTGGTCGAAGCAGCGGGATCGCGCCCGCCACGGCCGCTTCGTAGTACAGATCGACCTCGTTGGCCGTTGCGGCTGCGTGCAATGTGGCACCGTCCTCGGCCAACAATGCCTTGTTGGCGCTGACCACGCTCTTTCCGGCGTTCAATGCGGCCAACAGCAGGCTGCGGACCGGTTCGATGCCGCCGATGACCTCGACGACGATGTCGATATCGGAACGTCGGACCAGTGCGTGCGCATCGGTGGTCAACAGCTCGGACGGAACATCGGGATGGCGAGCGGGACGCCGAACCGCGATGCCGGCGAGCTCCAGCGGAACCCCTACGCGTGCGGCCAGTTCGTCGGCCTGCTCAGACAGCAGACGAGCCACCGAGGAACCGACGACACCACACCCCAGCAACGCAATCCGTAGCGGTTTGTCCTTAGCAGCCTCGTTCACGCCTGCACCTCGGTAGTGGGTTGGATCCCCGGACTCGACCAGCCGACATCAGTGGCCAGTACCTGATCCAGCGTCTCGCGCCGGACGATCTCGCTCGCCACACCCCGGCTCACCGCCACTACCGGTGGACGCGGCAGCCGGTTGTAGTTGCTGGCCATCGAGAAGCAGTAGGCCCCGGTCGCCGCGACGGCCAGAATATCCCCCGCCCTGATATCGGCTGGGAGCCAGCAATCCTTAACGACGATGTCGCCGCTTTCGCAGTGTTTGCCGACCACCCGGGCGCGAACGGGCGGCCCGGCGGATTCCCGATTGGCTAGCACGACGGTGTATTCGGCGTCGTACAGTGCGGTTCGGATGTTGTCGCTCATCCCACCGTCGACGGAGACATAGGTCCGCTGCAGACCGCCGTCGAGGGTGATCACCTTCACCGTTCCCACTTCGTACAGCGTGATCATCGCCGGACCGATTATCGCCCGGCCCGGCTCGACCGCCAGCCGCGGAACAGATAGTCCGGCCTGGGCACATTCGCTGGCGATTATCGCTTGCAGGCGGGCCGCAATTGCCGCCGGTTGCTGCGGGTCGTCGGTCTCGGTGTAAGCGATTCCCAGCCCGCCGCCAAGATCGATCTCCGGCAGTTCTAGATCGTGTTCCTTGCGGATATCGGCCAGCAACCCGATCACGCGATGGGCGGCAACCTCGAAGCCTGAGGTGTCGAAAATCTGGGAACCTATGTGCGAGTGCAGCCCAAACAATTCCAGCTCGGGTCGGGCCAGCACGTGCTCGATCGCGGACATTGCCTCGCCGCTGCTCAGTGAAAATCCGAACTTCTGGTCCTCATGGGCAGTCGCAATAAACTCGTGGGTGTGGGCCTCCACGCCGACCGTCACCCGGATGAGCACCGGCTGGCGCCGACCGGCTGCGGCGGCGATGTCGGCCAGGCGATCGATCTCCTCGTGACTGTCGAGAATGATCCGCCCTACCTGGTTGTCTACGGCCTGCTGCAACTCGGCGAGCGACTTGTTGTTTCCGTGCATGGCAATTCGGCCTGGATCGACCCCGGCCCGCAACGCAATGGCCAGCTCGCCGGCGCTGGACACGTCCAAACCCAAACCGTCCTCGGACAACCATTTGGCCAGCGACGTGCAGAGAAAAGCCTTGCCGGCATAGAAGACATCGGCACCGTCGAAGGCGCCTTGATAGTCCCGGGCTCGGGCGTGCAAGTCGTCGCGATCGAGGATGAACGCCGGCGTGCCGAAACGCTGTACGAGTTCGGCCGTCCCCACCTGTCCGATGACCAGCTCACCGTTGCGACGGGTCGCGGTCAGCGGCCACACTTTCGGACTGAGGGCCGCCAGATCCGACGGCGGTTCCAGGGCCGCTTCCGTCATCGGCAACGCCGAGGCATGGCGCGGACCGGCCGGGTGTGCGGCCGGGCTCATGCGGGCACCACGGGCAGAGCCACTGTTGGCACGGTCATCGCTCTACATCCGGTCCGGAGCCGAAACACCCAATAGCGAAAGGCCGTTGGCCAAAACCGTTTTGGTGGCGACGTTGAGCCACAGTCGCGTCCGATTGGTGTCGGTGATTTCTTCATCACCCTTCGGCGTCACCCGGCACACGTCGTACCAGCGGTGAAAAACCCCGGCCAGCTCTTCGAGATAGCGAGCTACCCGATGCGGTTCACGCAGCTCGGCCGCCTGGGCCACGACCCGCGGAAACTCACCGAGCGCGGTCAGCAGGACCGACTCTGTCTCATGGCTGAGCAGCTCGGGCCGGAACACATCCAGGGTGATGCCGTAGTCGGCCGCGTTCTTGGTGACGTTGGCCGTGCGTGCATGCGCATACTGAACGTAGAACACCGGATTGTCGTTCGCGGCCCGTGTGATCACGTCGATGTCGATAGTGAGCGGTGAGTCCGACGGGTACCGGCCCAGCGTGTAACGCACGGCGTCGAGACCGGCGAGTTCGACGAACTCGGTGAGCGTGACGATGTCACCGGCCCGCTTGGACAACCGGATCTCTTCGCCGGCCTTGAGAATCTTGACCAGCTGTCCGATCCGGACGTCGATATTGCGTTCCGGATCGTCGCCCGCGCAGGCGGCAACCGTCTTCAATCGCCCGACATAGCCGTGGTGGTCGGCGCCGAGCAGGTAGATGCAGACGTCGAAACCCCGGTTGCGCTTGTCCACGTAGTACGCCGTGTCGGAGGCGAAGTAGGTCAGCTCGCCGTCACTCTTGACGAGCACCCGGTCCTTGTCGTCACCGAAGTCGGTCGTGCGCAGCCAGAGCGCGCCGTCCTGGGTGAACGTGTGTCCCTGCGCTTCGAGGGTCTTCAAGCCACGCTCGACCGCCCCGGAAGTGTGCAGGTACCGCTCGGAATACCAGACATCGAAGTGAGTACCGAAGGCTTCCAACACGTCCTGCTGCTGCTTGAGTTGACACTGATAGCCCGCTTCCCGGAACGCGATCAGCTGCTCGGCTGGTTCGAGGGTCAGCAACTCCGGCTGGGTGGCGACGAGATCAGCCGCCAGCTCGGCGATGTAGTCGCCGTGATAGCCGTCTTCGGGAACGGGCCGACCGGTTGCGGCGGCTTGCAATGATGCGCCGAACCGGTCCATCTGCACGCCGCGATCGTTGATGTAGAACTCGCGGGTTACCTCGGCGCCGGCCGCCGACAGCACCCGTCCCATGGAATCGCCGACGGCCGCCCATCGGGTGTGGCCCAGGTGCAGAGGGCCGGTGGGGTTGGCCGAGATGAATTCGAGGTTGATGCGTTGGCCGGCCAGCAGGCTCGACCGGCCAAAGGCTTCACCGTCCTCAACGATCTTCCGCGCCAGGGTGCCGAGCGCGGCTGAGTCCAAGGTGATGTTCAGAAAACCGGGACCCGCTACCTCGACGGCACCGACACCGGCGATGCCGGCGAGTCGAGCGGCAATCGCTTCGGCGATCGCCCGAGGCGGTTGACCGGCAGATTTGGCCAATCGAAGGGCAATATTGCTGGAGTAATCCCCATGATCGGTATTTTTCGGACGCTCGACCGCAACGTCGTCCGGGATGTCGGCGGCGAATTCGCCGGCCGCGACGGCCTGGGCCACCGCATCCCGCACAGCCGAGTTGAGATCGTCGAGAGTCACACAGCCAATGCTAGTGGCGCCCTCACCCGAGTTTCCCGCGCCCGGGGGGGCGCAATATTCACCGTCACACAGCTCGCCCACCTAGACTCTGACCCAGCGCGGTGATCGCGATGCCCGACTTGAGGAAAGCGAGAAGATGACCAAGCCGACGAAGCAGCCGGTAGGCGGATCCAAAAAAGGGCAGCCGGCCGTCAGGACCCCCAACCGGGCCCAGTCAAAGAAGATCGTCAACCAGCGTCAGACCCCGTGGGGCTTGATCATCGCAACCGTCCTTGTCCTCGCCCTCGCGATCGGGGTTGTCGGCTACGCCGTGGCCCAGAACAAGCACAAGTCCGACTCCGCCAATCCCGACAAGATTGCCGGCATCCAACATTTCGACAACCTCACCCGTAATCACAAGACCGGCGTTCTGAGCTATCCCCAGTCACCCCCGGTCGGCGGCGATCACTCCCCCGTGTGGGCTGACTGCAGCGGCACCGTGTACCCCGCCCAAATTGCCAACGAGAACGCCGTGCACACCCTGGAACACGGTGCGGTCTGGATCGCCTACAAGCCAGGCTTGGCCGCCGATCAGCTCGATGTGCTGACCAAGCTCGTCTCGGGCACCGGGTATATGCTGCTCACCCCGTATGAGGGCTTGAAGTCCAACATCAGCCTGCAGGCGTGGGGCTATCAATTGGCTGTGGACTCGGCCACCGATCCCCGCATCAATCAGTTCATCAAGGCGCTGCGGTTGAGTCCGACCAACACTCCGGAGCCGGGTGCCTCCTGCGACAACCCGACGTTCAAGACGACCCCGTCGACTCCCGGTCACCCCACCGATCAGTAACTGATGGCTGTCACGACCGATCTCAGCGACGAGACGCCCACGGCCGAACTCCCTGCGCCGGGGCGGTCGGCCCTGCGGGCCGTGTTGGCCTCGGTCATCGCGGTCGCGATGCTGGTCGCCGCCGGCGCGCTCGGCTACGTCGTGGGGCATCGGGGAACGTCCACCCCATCAACCAGCTCAGTCGATGCCGGATTCGCCTGGGACATGAGTACCCATCACGTGCAAGCCGTCACGATGGCCGGTTACACGCGAGACCACACCTCGGACTCCGGCATCAAGCTGCTTGCCTATGACATCGAAACCAGCCAGTTCAACCAGGTCGGCGAGATGCGTGGCTGGCTGGAGGCGTGGAACCTGCCGGTCAACAACCCCAACGCTCAGATGGCCTGGATGGCTGGTTCGGGGCATGAGCATCTCAGTTCGTCTGGACTGATGCCGGGAATGGCGACGCCAGCCGAGATGTCTAAGCTCCAGTCGCTGACCGGCAAGGCCCTGGACGTGTACTTCCTGCAACTCATGCTGCGCCACCACCAAGGTGGCCTGCCGATGGCCCAGTGGGCCGCCAGCCACGCCAGAACGGACTACGTCCGGACGGCTGCCCAGAAGATGGCCGACAGCCAGTCCGGAGAGATCGTGCTGATGGAACAGATGCTGCGCGAACGCGGCGCGGACCCGCTTGCGCCGCCGGACTGACCGGTCGGAGCGGGCGGTCGCGACTGAGCGGGCAGTCGGGGCTGGCGGTCGCGACTGATAGTCTTTCCGACGGTCCTCACGGCCGCTCGAGCCCCTCGTCGGGACGACGGCCCCCGTAGCTCAGGGGATAGAGCACTGCCCTCCGGAGGCAGGGGCGCAGGTTCGAATCCTGCCGGGGGCACAACCCTACAAGGCCCGTAATCATTGGGCCGGAGCCTTCGCTACGACCGAGGCAAGATCCACAATTTGAGCCGAGGGCAACAAATGGGCAACACCAGCTTTTCGGGCAACCACGTCTAGGCGCTCCGCGACAGCGTCGAGGTCGTCATCGAACAGGTCGGCGTACGTGTCGAGTTGACCTTGCCAGCGAGCCACTGCTCAGCCACGGCGCCGAACGTCCTCTTAGCCCTAGCCGGATCAACATAGGCCCCGGTCAGCTTCGTTGACTCGATCGAAGTCAGGAATCTCTCGGCGTCAACCTTGCGTGGAAACGAGGGGTTGCGCTGCTTACCGCTCGGATCACGGTAGTGCGCGCGCCACGACACCTTGCCGTCGCGAATGCGTTTCTCAACGCTGGCCATCTGGAGCCTCACCCTTCTTGGCCCTTCTTAGGGACTGCACATGCAACGGGCTTGCCCTTGAGATCTTGGATCACCCACGCGTGACCATGTTCATCGATCCCTGCGTCGGACTCCCCGAGGGTTACCCCGAGCCGAGCCAGCTCAGAGCTGACCCGTTGTTCGGTCGCCTCCAACTCCGTCTTGGCGAGTTCATAATCCATGCGCGCACGCCTGACACTAGAGGCCGCTCTCGATCGAGCGTCCGTGGCAACCGCGACGGCACAGGCTCAAGGCATGGCCCAAGCAATCATCGGCGGACACGTTCCTGGTCATGCAGCCGGTGGCGTGCTCGATAAGGGTTGGAACCTCGTCGGCGGACGAGGCGCCGAACTCGTCAACGGAACGACGGGCCGGGTTCTCACGGCCGGACAAACCAAGTCGATCGATAACGGCACCGGCGGGATACATGTGGATAAATTCGAGTTGACAATCGTGAACCCGGTTCCTGAACCCGTATCGGTGTCAGTCCCGGCCGGGCTTCATCGCTCCGCACTTGTACTAGGGATGTCCTAATGACGGAGCCGAACAGAATCCGTCGCATGATGCTCGGATCGTTCTCTACGTCGCACGCGAAAGCGATCTGATCGGGCGACAACCGTACGCGGGTACCTCTCAGCTTAAAATCGAGTGCGCGGATGCCGCGCCTCGGCTACGCCGGAGCCCAGTGGTTCTAGCATCAACCGGTGATTAGCCCCAGTGGTCGAGCGTGGTTGTACGGATCTGTCACTCTGATTTTGGTTGTAGTCACCTACCTACAGTGGCCGAACACAGATAACCTTCCGCAGGCTCCTGCATCGATACGAATTTACGCGGAGGTACGGGGCCTAGAATCGGCCACTATCGACGTTCAACGTATCAATAAGGATCAGATGCGAAGCGCGATCACGATCCAGTTAGACACCGGGGGCGATCTAGTAAGTCGTGTGATTGTCGATTTTGACAGGCCAATTCAAATCCAATCATGTGCTCCGCGGTGTTCCGCCGGGAAAAGTCGAGCATCTTTCGGCGTCCTGGAGCACGATGTGCCGACACGGGAACCATGGTCGTTGACCATCCGGACCACGGGTGGGTTAGTTGGATGGTCAACGACCACGACTCAAATCGAAGCGAAACTCCCTGACTTCTCGACCAACGCGACGATCCCGCGAAACATCGGCAAGGTGCCCGAAATAACAAACTTCGGAATCGCACATCCACTGAGGTACGACTGGAACGCGGGCTTATCTCCAACCCTTATAGGTGCGGGAGTCAGATGGTTCCAGCCGTTAAGGGACCTTGATTCTGCGGACCCGCGCCTCCAGGAGGAAGACGCTGTATCCGGTACGGACCCCGGAGTGACCACATCCGGAGTGAGTCCCGGCTCGGTCAACTCTAACCAACGGCGCTCGATAATTTCCGGCATGCTAATCGGGTTAGCAGCTGGAACTGGTATAGCTTGCTTCGAAGCTTGGCTTGAGGTTCGAGGCGGAGGCCGAAACCGCATGCAACACAAAGACTTGATCCGGAGATGGCTCAGGACGCGGAGGCGAGCTAGGCCGTAGTCGAGACGTCCTAGATGCCAATCTGGCCGTGAGCAGCGAGTGTCTAGGTCGCCGACGATCCCTTGTACGATCACAAGTGGTTCAGTCGATGTTCGCTTCAGCGGCGAGCGGCTGCTGCGTCATCATGGGAAGCAGTACACCGCCGAAGCCAAGTCGCAACGCTGTGCTCGCGAGAACTTCGCGCAAGTAAGGATAAGCCATCATCGCTGCTGATTGATTGCCGAACCGCTCGACGCACGCTGCGCCAGGCGGGGGCTGGGTAAGGGTCAATGAGACCACCACAACTGCGCTCACCTCCCCATAGTCTTTGCCATCCTTATCGTTGAGATGACCACTCGCATCGAATCGATAATGAACGATGAAATCCTCGATTTGATAGGCAGCCGCCCACTCAAATCTTGTTTGCGGCGCTTCGCCAGCAAGTCGACGCTCGCCTGCGACGCCGAGAACATTGATCCCGGCCAGCTCAACCGAGGCCACGAAATCGTTGTACTCTTTCGAGTCCACCGGTTCCCGCGTAACGCTCTTGAGGTCCTCTTGCTGGGCCGACCCGCTCGGTTTGGCTACCTCGTCGTCTGGCGCACTGAGGCCTTCGCGATCGACGTTCGTCATCGCAGTGCGGAGGGTCGCAGACCGACATCGGCAAGATCCGAGTCGACGCGACCGGACGCACCAGGGATCTGTGTGAATCCTCGGCCAACTGCACCGACACCAACGACAATGGACCGTACGGTTTCTGCCGGGACCGAAGTGTTCACCCGCAGTGAATGCCACGGAGGATCTGCTCCGGCGCGCCCTGCGCCCAAGTCGCACAGCTCTGCGTTCAAGGCCGCGTACTGCGCGTCATCGAGGTAATTGATTCCCTCGTCGGGATCGATCTGAATGACCTCACGAACCCACGACAGAACTTCGCGCCATGCGTAGAGACACATGCTTTTTCCGCCAGTTCCAGCGCCTACAACTTGGCGTGGGACAGGAAATTGACGTAAGGATGCCCGCCGCCTTCCAGCGGCCCACAGTCGTACGGCCTCGGGAGCCACGTCACATCGCGCGGCTATATCGGAGACGCTCACAAGCTCATCAAAAGCCTCCGTCGCGCCGACGCCGGGCATCAATTTTACGATGCGCGCCGCCCAATCCGCGACCTCATGGGCAGGAGAAGGCCCGTCGCTGTAGAGAACAGCGACGCTCACGCCTCCGTGCGATTCGAAGGACAGCTCCTCAAGATCGACAGGAATCTGTTCATATTCGCTAGTTGAGCGCAAGTCCAGACCATTCAAGCGCAGCGCAATTTTCACCGTCATAGGGTGCCCTCCTGTTCGGTGCTTCGTCGAGCCTACCCATAGTGTTGGAACTTGCCAACATAGAACCATCGACAGACTCCGATCGTTCCTAAAGTGTTTCCAATCTCGCCCTCAGGGCTCTGATACACGCCTTGAGGGCGGTTGCCCGAGCCGTCAAGGGGCCGGAGACGGCGGCTTTGCGAATCAGTTCTGCGACCATCTCAGCCTGAACCAGTACTCCCGAGGCGTCATCGATGACCGATGCGATCGCGTGCTGGCTGGGCGCATCCTCGAGCTTCGCAGCTCGGTCGATCGCCTCATCTTGGGCCGACAAGAGCACTTCATCGACGTTGAGGTCGGCAGTTTCAAGGATCAAGGCCAGCCGCTCTAAGTCCGCCAAGGCATGCTGTTGCTGCTCCACCCGCCACAGGTCATCTTCCGCAGATGCAATGAGCTCGCCCGCGCGGGCAAGAAGGAGTTCGCACTCGGCTTTGCGCGCCGGGACCTTGCTCGTGGGCAAGACAGCTCCGTGCTGACACTGCCGCAGCCGCTTGGGAACTTCTTTGGCCTTGGTTTCACCGCCCCGGGCAGTCCTGTCAACGGAGAGCGTGTGCTCGCCGGTCGGACATGACAACTTGCCGAACGTGTGACCGCCGGTTGTGAGGCGCCAGCCTGCTTCGCGCGCCGCCTTCAGCGCGTCATTCCAGTAAGGCTTTTGATGTGTCGGCCATGTGTCATTTGGCCCGTATTCAGTGGCGCTCATGCTACCGACCGGCGAGCGATGGCGTTGACCGTCGACGGGCTGAACTGTGCGCGACGCGTGCCGGGCGCAAACACGACCCCTCCCCCTGGATCACGCAGCCGTCTCACGCGGCCTAGTGCAATTGGACCTCTCAGTCTCCACCACACGGTGACGATCTGCGTGGAGGCTCGCGCTCACCGTGCGGCCGGGCCGTCCGGAGGAAAGGGCCACAAAAATGGACCCCGACATAGGCGTGTTGGCCCGGTCCCGACATCCTGGCCGTGCGCTGCCCACCTACGCCGAGAGATCCACGCCGGGGCTGCTTCCGGAGAAGATCCTCTGCCGCGGGTACAAGATCGGATTTGTCGAACTCCGCGAGTGGTTCAAGTCACAGCCGGACGCCTAGACGTTCAGCAGGCGCTGGCCTCCGGCCACTGGCTCGCCCCACTTGGGTAGCTCAATGGCGCTTAGCGCCTTCGACTTCCGCCGATTGGCCGCATGCTTTCGGGCGGTACGGAGCGCTGTGTCTTTTGAGGCGATGAACTCTGCAAGCAATGATTAGGTGAACCGGACTTCGTGACCGACCTTGATGCGGGGCACTTCCGGGCGATTGCGGAGCCAGTTCACGCTTATTGCGTAGCCAAGATTGTTCAATTTCTCGGCCGCCTCAACGTAAGTGAGCGCCGGTTCGAGTCTTGTCAGCGCCAAAGATTCCGTCATCCGAACGCCCCTCTGTTGGGCCACGCGCGACATCGCACAGTCCCGCAATCGCGGCTGATGTTTGCGAGCCTCGCCGACCTCAGCCCGAGACTTTCAGAGGCTGGCCGACCGGGGTATCTCCGCTGGATGATCCCATCAGCTAAGAGCGTCATTTGCCCGGCACCGGGCAAATGGCAACGCCCCCTCCTCGGGTACGAGGAGGGGGCGCTACTGGTTGAGGACTAGCTCAAAGTCAGGTTACGGCCAGAACAACGGCCAGGATGTGAGTGGACAGCAGCACTGTCACCCAAACACCCTGGCGAAAACGGCGGTGACGGTATGTTTCCATTTCGCATTGTCAGGATGTGTTTGGCGCTCATGGGGACCGTTTCTCCGGGTATCACGGCGAGGTTGTTCCTACTCTTACACATCAGATCGTCCAATCATCGGTTGGTTCGGTCTAGGCCTCGGTTCGGTGCTCCAACACCGGCCGGGGCCGCTTCATTTGATCTTGCTCGGGCAACACCGGGGCAACAAGACGTTCGTAAACAGCCATCTCGTGCCAACACAGCAAACCTATAGAGCCCAGCAAATCCGGGTGGTCCACGTTCACCAACGCCTGCCAACGCAGGGTCGAGTGCCCTCCGGAGGCAGGGGCGCAGGTTCGAATCCTGCCGGGGGCACATTGTGATGTCTCAGGACATCGGAACTCCTGAACCTGCGTTGTGCAGGTTCAGGAGTTCCGTTTTTCCTTTGGTCGGTTGGTAGTCCCGGCTGGGGTTAATGATCAGCTCGCGGAGTAACTCGCCGGTGGCGGCGTCGCTGGGACCTGCCACGATGTTTTGCTTCGCTCTGAGCACCGCTGTCGGCGGCCAACGAGACGTCACCGGGTTCACGTATGAGTACAAGCTAGTTCGTAGTGATGGTGTTGCTGGTTAGTGTCACGGTCGTGCCGTGAGCTAGCGCTTGGCCGGTGAGCTGGGTGCCGGCGCCGAGGGTAATCGCATCGGTGGCCATGATGGTTCCGGCGAACGTTGATGTGGCGCCGGTGCCGGCGGCGCCGAGGACAGCCCAGTAGACGTGTGAGGCTTGCGCGCCGTTGACTAGCGCGACCTGGCTGAGGGCTGTGGTGTTGAGCGCGGCGCCGACCTGGATGATGAAGGTGGCGTTCGGGTCGCCCTGGGCGTCGAGGGTGAGGGTCCCGGTGAGCGCGAAAGCGGCGGCGGTGTGGTGGATGCCTTCGTGGTAGGTCTTGCCGCCTTGGTCGCCACTGAATTCGCTGCTGGGGGTGCGAGTGGCGACGTCGTTATAGGCGAGCATGAGGTCGGTTTGCGCCTGTGCGGCGAGCGGGCCACCGGCGCGGATGGTTCCGCCCACCATTGCTGAGGTGATCCCGACGACCGAGGTGCCGGGACTTACACCGAGGTCGCCGCTGAGTGAGCTGGTGCCGACGCCGACGACGTTGGTTCCGGCCAGCACGGAATACGTTGCGGCGCTACCTAGCAATACCGGGTCAGGGTTGACTTCGATGATGAGGATCTGGCTGGCGGTGGCGGCGTTGCCGGCCGCGTCGCGGACCGTGGCGGTAACGTCGCGGGGTCCTGCGGTCAGGGTGGCCGTGGTGACGCTCCAGGTGCCGTCACTTTGCACTGACGATGTCAACCTCTGCCCGGCAACGACGACGGTGACGAGAGCGCCGGTGGCGGCGTTGGTGGTGCCGGTGACGGTGGGCATGGTGTCTTTCGTTTCGAATGTTGGTCCGTTGTCGATCGCGATGACCGGCCCGGTCGCGGTGGTGAACCTGACGGCGTTGTCGGCCAGCGTGATCGTGCCGTATGAGAGGGCGCGGCCGATGAGCTGCGTTCCCGCGCCGACGGTGATCGCGCCGGCGGCCATGATCGTTCCGGCGAAGGTGGAGGTCGCGCCTGTGCCGGCGGCGCCGAGGACTTGCCAGAAGACGTGGGCGGCTTGGGCGCCGTTGACCAGCAGGACGTGGCTGGCGGCGGCCGTGTTGAGTGCGGCGCCGACTTGGAAGATGAACATCGCGTTCGGGTCGCCGCCCGCGTCCAGCGTCATTGTTCCGGTCAGCGCGAACGCCGCCGTGGAGTGATAGACGCCCGGAGTGAACGTGATCCCGTTCTGATCGCCGCTGATTTCAACGTCTGGGGCGCGGGCGGCTGCGTTGTTGTAGGCGAGGACGAGGTCGGCCTGGGCGGCGGCCGCCGTCGCATCGCCGGCGTGCGTGCTGCCCGAAACGATGCCTGGGGGAAAGCCGACGATCGAACTGCTCGGACTCACGCCGAGGTCGCCGCTGACCGTAGTGGCCAGCGTGTTGACCACGCCGGTACCCGCCAAGATCGAGAACGATGCGGCGCCGCCCAGCGGCGGTCCGCCCGCGAACGGATCGATCTTGGCCAAGCTGGTGCTGGTCGCGATGGTCTGATTGCCGGCCTGGTCTGTGACCACGTAGCGGTAGGTGTAGCAGGAACCGAGCGCAACCGAGGTGTCGACGAAGGGCGAAGTGGGGCTGTCGGGCCCGGTGGCGGTGAAGCCCGAAAACGTGCCGCAGACCCCGCTGGTCATGGCGGCGACCGACCGTTGGAGTTGGCGGGTGGCGATGCCCGAGCCGGTGTCGGTGCCCGTGGTTACGGTGACGGTGACAGACTGGCCCGGCTGATAGCCGTCGAGGTAGCTGATCGAGCCGGCGCTGGGTGGTGTGGTGTCGATCGTGACCGCCGTGCTCATCGGGCTCACCGCGCCGGTCCAGTGCGTGCCGATGACGGGCGTGACCGAATAGACCCAGCGTCCGTCGGCGAGCCCGTTCTCGGTGCAGCTGAGCACGGAGATGAGCCCGGCGCAGCCGGCAGCCACGGCGTGCAGGGTGAGGGTCGCGGCGTCATAGCGGTTGACGAGGTAACCGGAGACCGGGTCGCCGCTTGAGAGAGTGGTCGCGGCCCAGCTGACGGTGATGGCGCTGCCGGTCGCCACCGCGGTGGGGGTCGCGCCGCGGTCGACCGCGGTGGCGGTGGCGTTGCCGTGTCCGCCGGGAGCCGAGGTTGCTGACCAGCTCGCCCAGGCGACACCGGCCATGAGCGTGAGCACGAGTCCGCTGGCGATGAGCGGCACCGTTAGGACGGACCGGGCAAGCGTTCCACGAGCACGGGTCATGATCCGGCCGCCAGATAGACGGTGAACTGTGCGCCCTGACAGGCGTTCGCGGCATCGAGACTCATGTGCAGCGCGTTCGGCAGGGTGATCGCGACGCTGCCGTCGGTCGTACTGGTCATGGCTGGCACATTCCAGCCGGCACCGGCGTTAGTCTGCGGGGTGAATGTCAGTGTCGCTGTCGCACACGCGGCATGCGCGGTGTCTACGCCGAACCCGCTCGCGCCTTGGGTCGTGTCGAGCGCGAGCGAGCCCAAGACCAGGATGGTCGGGTTTGGGTTGGAGACGGTGAGGGTGACGTCGACCTGGCCACCTGGGTAAAGGTCGAGGGCTGGCGTGCCCGGGCTCAGCGTCACTGCTGCCGCCGTGCCGGTAGTCGCCGTTCCGGTCCCGCTACCGGACCCACCCCAATAGGCCAGCGCTACTCCGCCGGTCCCGATCAACGCGACGACGATCGTTGCCAGGATGAGCCGCGCCCGTACCGATCGCTGAATAGGCGGCTTTCGATGAGCTGGTTCGTAAGAGTTACGAGCTGACATAGCGCAGGCTCACGAGAGCGTTCTTGCACGCGTCTTGATTGACTGCCTTGGTGTTGAAGCCGATCCGCGCGCCGGCGAAGTCGGCTGAATCACCCGGGGCCAGCACCTGGCCGACCGGCATATCGACCCCGAGCAGGACGTAGTCGCTGGCGTTGCAGGTACCAGCGGCGGCCCCGGCGGCACGAGTCACCGCGGCGATGCTGACGGTGACCGTGGTGACGAGTGTGCTGATCGGGCTGGTGTTGGTGGTCGTGCCGGTGATGGCCGCGGACGCAACGCCGGGCGCGAGGCCGGTCATCGTCGAGGTTTGCAGGATCTGAAGCGAATCTTCGAAGGTGGGGCTAGGCCCGGCGCTGCTCGGGACCGTGCTGGGGGCACAGTTCGGAGCAGCGGCGTGCGCGGAGCTCGATCCAGCGAACCCAGCGCTCAGGCCACCGCCGATCAGGAGCAGCAGCACGACGACGGTGGTCGCGCGACCACGACGAGCGCGGGTCAGCAGCACCACGGCCACCCCCACGGACAGCAGCACCCCGCCGAGGCCGACCTGGATCGCGAACGGCGAACCGGTGCTGGCCAAGGGTGTGCAGCTCACGCCATTCACGTTCTCTGCTCCAAGTGACTTCGATCGCGGGGGCCCGGCGGCAATCACCAAGGCGTTGGCTAGCTGGTGCTATCTGGCGACGAAGTACAGCGGCGCGGTGACTCCTTGGCAGGCGTCCTGGTTGGTCGCGAGGTTGTTCATCGTGACCGTGACCGTGCCGGTGAGGTTGGCTCCGCCCGCGATCTGCCCATAGACAATCGACGGCGTGCCGATGGCGTAGTCGGCGCTGGAACACCCGAGGACCGCCGACCATGCGGTCCCATTCGCATTCGCCACGCTGATCACCACGCTGGTCAGGTTCTGGCTACCGGTACCCGGATTGGTCACGGTGAAATCGACAGTCTGGGCGACACCGCCGGGCGTCAACGCTGGATCCGGCGACGGAGGGCTGGTCACCGTGAAGTTGCTGCTCGTGCCCGTGCTGGCGGTTCCCACTCCAACGCCGCCGCCGGTCCAGTAGCCGTAGGCCAAGCCGCCGCCCACCCCGAGAGCGACAACAACCGGCACCAGAGATGCGGCGATACGGCTTTTACGTGACCGAAGAATAGGCATAAGTCTTTCGATTCGTGTGCAGGTGGCACGCAATCGAGTGGCCCGACCCCGGGCGGCTTCGTCAGCGACGTGTCAGCCCCGTGCAGGGACCTAACATCCACTATACACCTTCGAGATGCGGGAGAGCCCGAATCGGCCCCTCGACCCAGCGCGGAAGGGTCTCGGCCTTTACCTGGTGAGACGCATCGAACGGGTCTGCTGCACGGATAGGTGACATCTGATCTGCGGTGCAGAGCCTGAAGGCTCTCCGATTCGCTCGAGGGGCCAAAGTCCACGTTCGCCAGACGATTGACCGCCCATTGAGGGTTCGAAAGTGCTTCTCTCAGGTGCACCGCTACTTGATCATTGGCAGGTTTTGGTTGCTCTGACCCCTTCGGATCTAGCGGTCGTTGCAACAGCTCGGATGTTGCGATGTGGGTTGGTGGGCGACGGCCGGTTTCGGCCGAGGTGCGTGACCGGTTTTGGACCGCGCGGCAGCGGGGTGAGCCGATTTGGTTGGCTGCGCGCGGTGCTGGGGTGAGTCAGGCG
>Ga0268264_10000200_pt1 | contig 122063 bp, 101 predicted proteins | sample KBSSwiS32_FD_190357 | JGI IMG/M metagenome (GOLD analysis project Ga0268264, IMG submission 190357) | Switchgrass rhizosphere microbial communities from Kellogg Biological Station, Michigan, USA - KBS Switchgrass S3-2 (SPAdes) (version 2) | ecosystem: Host-associated > Plants > Roots >... | reverse complement strand
GAGGTCCTTGGTCAGGTTTTCGATCTTCATGTGTATTCTCCAGTTGAGTGATTGTTGAGTTGGTTACAAAGTTGTGAGCATCTGCTCGCGATAGCTGTAGTGCGAGCGCCGTGCCAGGCGCGGCATCGGCTCGCCACGAGCTTCGCAAGCCATTGAGAATCAAGAGTAAATTGCCGTGGCGCCGCACGGTGGCAGATGCTGCGCCGCCCTCGACTGATGGCCGTCGAACAACAGATCAGCGCAGATGTGTGGGTCCGTCGCCGACACGGGGTAGCAGGCGCCATGTGACTTTCGGCACTTGCGGCCACTTGTTTGCCATTGCAAAGCACCAACCGTGACACACGTCACCGGAACCGGGCATGTGACAGATTCAACATAGTGAGGTGACCGGATACCCCCAATCCGTACGGGCCGCGCCTATGCTCGAGAACCGACGCCTGCTGGTAGTCGATGACACACCGGCCATCCACGAGGATTTCAGGAAGATCCTCCAGGTGGCGGCCGGCTCCACAGTCGACGCGCTGCAGGAAGATGAAGAGCTCCTGTTCGGCGCCGCGGCGGAAAAGAAAGCTTCCGTGGCGTTCCAGATGGAATCCGCTCATCAGGGCATTGAGGCTATCGAGAAAGTTGCGGCCGCCCGGCAGTCTCAGCTCCCGTACGCAATGGCCTTCGTCGACATGCGCATGCCACCGGGACTCGATGGTGTACAGACCATCGAGGCGCTCTGGAAGGAAGATCCGGATCTTCAGGTGGTTCTGTGCACCGCCTACTCGGACTACTCCTGGAACGACGTGCTCAATCGGCTGGACGTGCGCGACCGGTTGTTGCTTCTCAAGAAGCCCTTCGACCGCATCGAAGTCTTTCAGCTTGCCAACGCGCTGACAACCAAATGGGTGCTCTCGCGGCAAGCGGCCATGAAAATGGACGAGCTGGAGGAGGCCGTCCGGGTTCGCACCCAACAGTTGACCGACGCCAACATCGTCGTGCAGAACAGCCCGGTCATTCTCTATCGGCTGCGTGGCGATCCGACCTTTCCTCTGATCTATATCTCCCACAACATCACCAAGCTCGGGCACGATCCGCAGGAGCTGATCGCCGCATCCGACTGGGCGCAGCGCCTGGTTCATCACGACGATCTGCATAAGGTCGGAGAGGCACGCATCCGGGTGTTGGATCGCTCAGCGAGCGGCGCGTCCATCGAGTTTCGCATGCGCACGGCCGACGGCAACTGGCGATGGATGGAGAACCGTTCCGTTCCGATTCGCAACCCGGAGGGGCAACTCACCGAGGTGGAAGGGATTCTGATCGACATCACCGAGCGCAAGTCGGCCGATGAACGGGTGACCCGGCTGGCGCGCACGGATTCCCTCACCGATCTGGCCAACCGCTCGACGTTCATGGACCGGTTGAATCACACATTCGCGGCCGCGAAACGGGGCGCCAGTCCGTTCGCCGTGCTGTATCTGGACCTGGATGAGTTCAAACCCGTCAACGACGAGTTGGGGCACGCAGCGGGGGATGCGCTGCTGCAAGCCGTCGCGCGCCGGTTGCTCGACTGCACCCGGCAGACGGACCTGGTGGCTCGCCTGGGCGGCGATGAATTTGCAATCCTGCAGTTCGAGATTCGCGAACCCGCCAATGCGGGCCAGCTCGCCACCAAGATCAACTACGCGCTCTCCCGTCCTTTCAGCCTGGACGGCATCGAGGTCAACATCTCGGTCAGTATCGGCATTGCGGCATTTGACAGCACCTGCGCGGATGCGCAGATGCTGCTGGCCTATGCGGATCGCGCGCTGTACCGCTCGAAGGAGGAAGGCAGAAACAGGTTCCATTTCCACTCCGAAGAGCTGGACCGGGAGGTGCAGGAGCGTGTGCGCCTGGCCGAGGAGCTGCGAGTCGCCATTGATGGCGGGCAGCTCGAGCTGCAATACCAGCCGCAAATCGAGCTCGGCTCCTCGCGGATCGTGGGCATGGAAGCGCTCGTACGCTGGCATCATCCGCGACGCGGGCTGTTGGGCCCCGGGGTGTTTCTGCCGATCGCGGAACGGACCGGCTCAATTATTGCGCTGGGACGATGGGTGCTGGAGCACGCTTGCGCCCAGTTGCGCGCCTGGCGGGACGCGGGGCTCGGTGTTCCACTGGTGACCTTGAATCTGTCATTGATGCAGTTGCAACGGGGCGACGATCTGCTGCGCGAAGTCACCAACGTATTGTCCAAATGGAACCTGTCACCCGCGGATCTCGAGTTCGATGTCACGGAGGCAACCCTGGCACAGTTGAAATGGAGCCACAGCGATGTGTTGGCTCGATTGCGCCGCCTGGGTGTCGCAATCGCCATCGACAACTTCGGCGCGGAGTACTCATCGTTCGAGTACGTTCGCGCCTATGGGATCAATCATCTCAAGATCGCCCAATCGTTCATCAATCGTTCCAGCGAGAATGCGGCAAGCGCCGCGACCGTCAATGCCATCATGAGCTTCGCGCGTGAGGTCGGAGTGGGCGTGATCGCCCAGGGGGTTGAGACCCAGGCGCAGAAGGAGCTCCTGGCGCAAGGGGGCGCAGGCACCTGGGCTCAGGGTTTTCATTTCAGTGAAGCGGTCAGTGCCGATCGAGCCGGGCAACTGCTTCGCATCGGGCGGGTTTCACCTGTAGAGGACATCGCCTTGCCGCAATCCGCAGCGGAAATCCGGCACTAGTCGAACAGCTCCGCGATTACCTGTTCGCCGATCGCAAACCCCGTTGAGGCGCCGATGCCGCTCGTGACCATCACGAGCCGGGTCTGGGGTGTCGGTGCCTCAATGAAAGTGGGCCCGCGATCGGCGACGGAGTAGGTTCCCGTCCAGCGTTCCTGGATCCGCGGCGCGCGCTGGCCGGTAACTGCCTCATACTCTTCCAGCAACAGCGAGGAAACTCGCTCGTCCGCGAAAATGACGGGCGCCAGGCCGTAGTGATGGCTGTCACCCACAACCAGACTCCCGTCGGCGCTCTGCGCGATCAGCAGGTGGATACCGTGTTGGAAATACTCGGCCTGCTCGGCATGCAGCCGCTCGCGCAACCAGGCCGCCGCCGGCAGCAGGGCAAATCCCTCGTATCGCACCAGACTGAGATCCGACATTACGGTGCCCGGCAAAACGTAACCGGGAGAAGAAAGTCGCATCATCTGCAGAGTGCAACGGCTGATCCCGGCCGCTTTGATGCGTTCGGGATAGAGGGTTTCGAGATCATCCCCCGGGCAAACAACAACCGCTTCGGCGGATACCGGGCCGTGCGAGGTGTGAAGTGCCGGTGTGTCCACTTTGCGGACTGCGGTTTCCCATAGGAATCTGACTCCGTACTCACGTGCCAGCCACGCCGTCAATGCGGGAATGGCCTCTCGCGACTCAACCCGCAAGTCATGTGGGGTCCATAACACTGCTTGTAAGTTCCGCGTCGCAAGACCCGGGCACCGCGTGCGTGCCTCAGTTGCGGTGAGTAGTTCGCAACCGTCGGCAGTAGCTGTCTGCATGAACGCTTCGAGCACTGCCGCGGATTCAGGGCGTTGAGCCGGAATCCAAACGCCTCGCTGCAGTATCGGGATGCCGGCTCGCGCGGCGACTTCGAGCCATACATCACGTGAGCGACGCGCGAGTGGCCAGACACGCTCGGGATCCTGGCCGGTCACGGTGATCAGGCCGAAGTTCCGTACCGAAGCGCCCAAAGCACGCGTGGCTCGTTCGATGACGACAACATTCAAATCACGTCGCGCAGCGGCAAGGGCGCATGACAGCCCCAGAATCCCCGCGCCCACCACGGCCAGGTCGTACCTCATGATCTGGATTGTAACTTTAACGTGCTAGTCTGCAGCGCATGAAGAAAATCAATGAGCCGGCACGGTCAGTCGATGTCATCCTCGAAACGGACGTGCTGGTAGTCGGCAGCGGTCCCGGGGGACTTGCGGCAGCCCTGGCCGCCGCCCGTGCCGGTGCGCGAACCGCGCTGCTGGATCGCAACGGGTGCTTCGGCGGCAATATTACGCAGGTTGGCGTGGAAGGCTTCGCCTGGTACCGCCACGAGAAAACGGTGGACTGCGAGGGCATTGGCATCGAGTTCGAGCAACGGGCCAAGGCCATGGGCGCGTCCATGCCGGAGCCGCAATCCATCAGCCAGGCACTCGATGCCGAAATGTTCAAGTGGGTCGCCGACACGTTGGTCCAGGAGGCTGGAATCACGCCCTTGCTGCATCGTATGGGCGTGTCACCCATTCTCGAAAACGGCGTGATCACCGGCGTGATCACCGAGAGCAAGGCCGGCAGAGAGGCCATTCTTGCCAAGCGAGTTATTGATGCCACTGGTGACGCCGATATTGCTGCGCGCGCCGGGGCGCCGTATCGAAAGTCGCCGAAGAACGAGATGATGGCAGTGTCCGTCATGTTCTCGATGAGTGGTGTCAACAAGCAGCGTTTCATTGATGCGATCAAGGCGGATCCGCAGACGTATGCCGACTGGTCGGGCAACGGCGAGTGGGATTACGAGACCACGGGCAAGGAAGACAAGTTGTTTTCCCCTTTCCTGCGCAAGCCGTTCAAACAGGCTTTGGCGGCGGGGCTCATTCCCCCCAACCTGCACACCATCGCCGGCACCTGGGGTACGGTGACCGATCAGGGCGATCTCACGTATCTGAACCTGGTTCATGTCCCCGAAATTGATGGAACGGATCCGGATGATCTGACCGTGGGTGAGATGCGCGGACGGCGTGAAGCGATCTATGCGGTGGAGGCGTTGAAAGGATTCATGCCCGGCTGCGAAGGCGCGAAGTTGCGCAACTTCGGCATGACGCTCGGGATCCGCGATACACGCAAAATTGATGCGTTGTACAACCTGACGGGCACCGACGTACGCGAGCAGGCACGGTTTGAGGATGCCATCGGCATCTTCCCGGAATTCATTGATGGCTTCGGAATATTGATTCTCCCGACGACGGGCCGTTACTGGCACGTGCCGTACCGGGCGCTGGTGCCAAAGGGTGTTGGTAATCTGCTCGTCGCGGGTCGCTCCATCGGCGGTGACAGGGTGTCCCATGCCTCGGCTCGCAACATGATGTGTTGCGCGGTGAGCGGGCAGGGCGCCGGCACCGCGGCCGTGGTGTCTATTCAGCGGGACGAGCCGTTTGATCGGCTCAATATCGAGGCCGTGCAGAAGGAGTTAGCCAGGCAGGGCGCCCGATTCCGTTAGAGCCCCAAGGTCCTTCAGGTGGGCCATCAAGGGCGCCAGGTGTTTTTCATAGCAGCGCCAGCGGCCCACCGATCGCGCGTTGATTTTCTGCCTGACCTGCCACCGGCTGGCCGTGATGACCGCGCGCGTGTTTTCGTGGAACTGCAGGCACCGCGGATCCCACGGTAGCCCGATGAAATCGAGCATCCGCCGCGTCCACTGCTCCGGGTCTGTTACCAACCCTTCGTAGGGAACTTCCAACAGTGGCACGGTCTGCTGGAAGCGGCCATCAAATTGAGTGCGCCAGTGATCCATGATGCGCAGATACTGTCCATAATAGTGCGCAAGATGCTTCAGGTCGTTGGCGTAGGTGCTGACATTGAAGAAGTTCTGGAAGTAGATCGACAGGCAGGTATCGAGGGGGTGCCGCTGCATGTGGATGATCCTGGCGCGCGGAAAAACCGCGTGGATCAGGCCGACATAGAGGAAGTTGGCCGGCATTTTGTCGGTGATTCTCGAGGCGCTGCCCGCTCGCTCGCGTAGCTGCCGCAGATATTCATCTGCAACACCCGTGTACGAGGATCGATCAAACGCCTTGTCCCAGAACGCAACCTCTCCAGCCCCTGACACGGATGGATGTGAAGCCAGGATCTGCTCCGCCAGCGAGGTGCCCGAACGGGGCATGCCGATAATAAACACCGGCTGTTCCGAGTCCGACGCGCCCGGCAGCGCGTCGAAATGTGTTCCCACAATTCGGTCGACCACTGCCGCGAAGTGGGACTCGTTGTAGGCGCTTCCAAAGCGCTTGCTCAGCTCATTCGCCTGGAAATAGTGGCTGAACGCGGAATCATATTCACTGACATCGTCGAAGTACTTTCCAAGGGCGTAGCGCAGTTGCACCTCATCAGACAGGGACAGTGGCCGGGTCAACAGGGACTGCGCACCTTGCAGCCAATGTTCATCCGAGCGAGTCATGCGCCTATGGGAAGCGATGCTGCAGTAAGCAGGCGCAAATGCCGGATTCGAGCTGAGCATTCGTTCAAACAGCTCGTGCGCCTCCGTAAACCGCCCTTGGTCGGCTTGCAGCTCTCCGAGTAGAACCAATGCATCAGGAGTTTGTGGCGCGAGGGCGAGCGCTCGTTCGCAGCTAACCGAGGCTTCACTTGGCAGACCCTGGACGCGGTAGACGGCTGCCAGACCGAGATGGGCGGCGACGTTGTCTGGTTGCCTGCTGATGGCGGTCCGGAAGCTGTCCGCCGCCTGCTGCGTTCGACGCAATTCCAACTGCGCGCGTCCGAGACTGACGTGGGCCTCAACCCGTGTGGGGCTCCGGGTCACTGCTTCCTGGAGCGCCGCAAGCGCTTCGGCCCGCCTGCCTTGGGCGCGCAGACGGTTGCCCGTGTTGATCAACTCATCGACGAGATTCGACCGGGACTCTCCATCTCCAGGCAGCAATTCGGCCGCCCGCCGTAAAGCAGCCAGTGCGTCTTTCTGCTGCCGCATCTGCGACACGCCGAGGATCTTCCAAAGGTAGCCATCGTCCGGTCGTGCGCCCAGCATCCCGGAAGCAATCCGTTCAGCCTCAGCAGCCTGTCCCGTGTTGAGCAGCCTGATCAGCGACTCAACATCGGAGGACACAGCCACCGATCCGCAGCAGTGTTTGAGTTTCCGGCCACTGCCGCACGGGCAGGGATCATTGCGTCCGGTCTTCATTCGCGATACCGGGTCAGTGCGTCACCCAGAGCTTGCTTCAGGGGCCCCAGCCAGGGCTCAAAATTCTTCCACTGCTCCAGCCCGTCGCGATAGATGCCCTGTCGTACCTGTTCGGAGCTTGCGGTGCGCACAGAACGTTTGTTCTGATGAAACGCAATACACTGCTCCTCGAATTCCAGCCCGCAGAACTCGAGGAGACGCCGGACATTGCCTTCGAGGTCATCGACGACGTCCTCGTGAAACACTCGCAACACGCGGCCTGGAAGAACCTCGTCCCAGTGTCTCATGAGCTCAATGTACGTCCGGTAATACCGGGCGATGTCGTCAATGCTGTAGGTGAATTCCTGCCCGCTTGCAAACAACTGCTTGAAGTTGCTGAAACAGCAGGCCATCGGCTCACGACGTGCATCGATGATGCGGGCATTCGGCAGCATCAGATGCAACAAGCCCACATGCCGGAAATTGTTGGGCATCTTGTCAATGAAGAACGGTGTGCCCCGACTTCGATAGACTCGCGCTCCGCTCAAGTACTCTTCCCCGAGCTTTGCGAAATCGTCCGCCGTCAGCCCGGCTAAAACGCCCGGGTACCGTGGACTCTCGTTCTCAGGCCCGAACCCATGCAGCCGGCTGACAATCTGCTGAATATTGGGCAGCTCCTGGGTCCCCTCCACCTGGGAATGCGATGCGAGGATCTGCTCCAGTAGAGTCGACCCTGAACGCGGCAGTCCAACAATGAAAACAGGATCCGGTGCCGCACAACCCCAGCCGCGCCGGCTGACAAAAAAAGCCGGCGTACAAACTTCAATCTGTTGCTGCGTGTTGCGCTCAATCAATTCGGCGCGATACCGGCACTCAGGCCGCTTCAGCTCATTGCCGAGTTGGTAGTAGTGGAATGACTCGGCAAACTTCCCCTCATCCTCGAGAGCTTTGCCAATGGCAAAGCACAGATGGTACCGGTCAACGAGGGAGGCTCCGGAAACCGCTCGCTCCATCCGGGCGATTTCATCCGCGCCAAATCGATAAGTCTTGAGATTGGCGAGGCTCCAGTACGCATCCCCAAAATCGGGTCGCAACTCAGCGGCGCGGTGATATGACTCAATCGCGGATGCGGCCTGTCCGAGTGTCTTCTGCGCATGGCCCATCGAGAGGTAGGCGTCAGCATCCTCGCTGCCGCCAACGAGCAAAGCGCGATAGAGACCCAACGCCTGCTCAAACTCGCCCAGGCCAACCGCGGCGGCGGCTTCCAGTATCTTCAACTGCCGGTTGTCAGGCTCAACCGCGAGCAGCTTCTCAACTTCTCGCGAGGCCTCCTCGAAGCGTTGCAGCTCGATCAGTACGAACGCATATTCCTGGCGCGCTGCCTGATACGCGGGGGCGCGTTCCAGGACTGCTTCCAACAGAATATGCGCGTCGAGGTAGATCTTGTGAGCCATGCCAATTCGGGCGAGCAGCCGCATCGCCTCGATGTTGTCTCCGTGTTGGAGCAGGTAGGCACGAGTCAGCGCCTCGGCCTGCTCGAGGTCACCATCCGCGAACAGGCTGTTGGCCAGTACGACGTCAGCGGGCTGAGCGCGCAGCGTGGCTACATTGCTTGCGGCCACAGCGGCGTTCTGCGCCTCGCCCTGCATGCGGTACAGCCCTTCGAGCATGGACCAACTGCCGGGCAGTGAGTGATTCAGCTTTATGGCCCGCACAAAGGCATCGATGGCCGGTCGAGCCTGGCGCTGGGCGACGTAACAACGCCCACGTTCTTCAAAGAGTCGACTGAAGGACGGATGGTGGCGTTCCAACACGCCAAGCGTCTGCAAGGCGTCCGGAATTCTGTTCAGGAAACGTTGGGCGATCGCGGCGAAGAGCAGAGCATCCCGTTGCTCGGGATGCTCTGCCAGCACGGACTGGGCAGCTTGCAGCAGCTCGCCAAAGCGCTGCTCGCGCAGCAGCGCTCTGAGCTCATCAGAACTTCCAGGTGACATTCGCCATGATAACCCGCGGGCGCAACGGAATTTCCGAGCGGATGAACTGACCCGACGAAATGTTCGTCGGCCCGTACTCATTGGACAGGTTCTGTCCCGTGATCTGGGCAGTCCAGTTGTCCCGGACGACGCCGACGGCCGCGTCATACGTGGTGTAACCCGGGATTTCGTACTTGAGCAGCGTCGTAGTCGGATTGACCTGGGTCGGATCGTTGCCATCCGGGAAGCTTGCGGGCTCATTACTCTGCGGGCCGGTGTGGCTGGCGCCAATCCAGGCGAACGGCTTGTATTCGCCGATCAACGGCAAGTCGTAACGCGCCCGGATGTTGAACATCCAAGGAGGCGAGAACGGCGGCCGCGTGCCGAGAACACCGTACGGGTTCGTATACGGCGCGCTCTTGACGGTAGTAATGCATTGTCCCAGCGGGGTTGGGTTGTTCGGTTTCGCCCGGTTGCTGGCCAGGCAAGGAGCGTCGATCTGCTCCGGGGAGTTGACCGAGCTCGAGCCCTGGATCGACAAGGCATCCGTGATCCGCGCATCAAACTGCACCTCGAAACCCTTCACCCGGTACGTCGGGCCGTTGATGACGAAGGTGGTGTTGCCCAGGTGCACAGGATCGAAGAGAGGCAACTGAATATTGCTCCACTTCATCGTGTAGGCGGACACGTTGAAAATGAGCCGGTGGTCGAACCAGGCGGATTTGAACCCGATCTCATGGTTCTGCAACTGGTCCGAGTCATATCCGACCGGCTTGTTGAACTGGAAGTCCTTGCCGCCCGCGGTAAAGGGCGCTACGCCGGCCAGACTCGGCGCCTGGCCCGGGAGTGAGCTCGTGCGGTTGAAGCCGCCCGGACGGAAACCCTCCGAGTACGTGTAGTACGTCATGATGTCTGGAGTGATCTTCCAGGAGATGTTTCCGCGGTAGCGGTGTCCGTTCTCGCTCTTTTCGAGGCTGATCGGGAAACCGCACAGGCCTGCCGCCGTGCACGCTCCGTTCAGATGGTCCACAACAGCGCCCTGGATCACACCGGGAATGGTGCTCGTGGTCTCGCTGTAGTATTCGGAGCCGTGCTCATACTCGTCGTAGTGATAGAAACGCGCGCCGCCCGTAATGGTCAGCACCTTGGGAATCACATCGAAGTCGGCTGAAATGAAGGCCGCGCGCTGCTTGTAACCGCGCTGCACATCTTCGCCGAACGCGGTGTTGGCATCGGTGCGCAGACCCGGGTGAGAGGCGAACGCTCCGGGAACCGGCCCGACCGCTGACAAACAGTCCGGGCCGCCGGCGAGGGCGCTCGCCAGAATGTCCGCGCTGCACTGGGGAATGCCCAGGTAGTTGAAGTTCATATCGTCATCGATGTTGAACTTCTCCCAATACAGGCCGGCCAGCCCACGGACGCGCCAGTCGGTGTTGGTGCTGACACGCAGCTCGTGGCTCTGATGTTGGTTGTCCACCAGGTCCCGCCAGCCGCCGACCGAGCTCGAGCACTGGATCTTGGTCTGTCCGGCCACCAGGTTCGGGAAATTGCCTGGTTTGAAGTAGTCCGAGCCGGCGCCAATACAGGCATAGGCCGAGCCCACCACGCTGCGCATGTAGTTCGAGTAGTCCTGCTGCCCGTCAATGTGACGGACCATGTAGCTGCCTGTGTACACGACACTCAGCAGGTCCGCGATCTTACCGTTGATCGTCCACGCCGTGCTCTCGTAGCGATCCTTGGTGCCGCCGGGATAGAAAGCGTTGATCTGGTACTTGCCGAGCGGAGCACCGTTGGTGCCCAGCGGATAGGCATAGAAGTACCCGTCCGCCTGCATGTCCTGATAGTTCTGTTGGACCAACACATCCCAGTCGTCGTTGATCTTCCACGCGGCTGACAGGCGCGCGCCCACGTAATCAACAGGATTCGTGTCCGTACCCTGCAAGGGGCCGTTGTTGGCAGTGGGATTTCCACCCAGATCGTGCGGTGCCGTCCCCGGGAAATAGCTGATGGTACCCCGCACATTGTCGATGTAACCGCCGCGGTGATCGGAGAACGCGGTGGCGCGGATCGCGATGTTGTCCGTGATCGGCACGTTGATGGTGCCGTTGATGACGGTGTTGGGCCGGCCGTTGGCGGTGATGCCATAACCGAAATTCGTTTCGCCGGAAACGGCGTCAAACTTGGGCTTGTTGGTGATGTAGCGAATCACGCCGGCCTGCGAGCCGCCACCGAACAGCGTGCCCTGTGGGCCTTCGAGTACTTCGACGCGCTCCATGTCTATCAGATAGACATCGTTGTTGCGCGCCGGGAATTGCATCGACTGATCGTCGAGGTAGACGCCGACGTTCGGGAACGGTGCGGTCGTCGATTGCGACTGGTTGCCGGATCCGCTGCCACCCAGTCCGCGCAGGAAGATGTTGCCCGTGCCAGGTCCATTGCCACTGAAGGTCACGTTCGGCGTGTACTTCATCAGGTCATTGAACGACTGAACGCCGAGGGCCTTGAGTTGCTCGCCGGTCACCGCTTGAACCGTGATGGGCACGTCCTGAATGGACTCGGACCGACGTTGGGCTGTAACGACCACCTCAGTGATACCTGCGGACGGCTGCTCTTCATCGGCGGGAGCGTCGGCAGCGAAGGCGGCGTGTGCGGCCGATGCAAGTGCAACCGAAATCGCAAAGCGGAGCTTTCTGTTGTATTTCAAGCTCATCTCCCCGTGGATTCTTTATTGCTGAGGGACCGAGCACGTTAGCCATAAATCAATGACAAGCGCAAGCGCGTCGGCGTTGGTGCACCAACAGGGAGCAGTGCTGTCGCTTCTGAACAACGATGGAAGAACGTTCGCGAAGACTGACGTATACGTTATTAGTTCGTAGCTGCGCTGCGGCAATGAGCCATGAAACGGGCGAGACCCACGGACAGCTGCTTGTGACGATGGTGTACGAGATAAAGGGTACGCACGAGAGGCGGCAAAGTTGTTTCCAGTACTTTCAGCTTGCCCAGAGCAATGACATCCCGCGTCGCGGTCAGTGACAGGCACGTCAGTCCCAGGCCTTCGGCGACCGCCTGTTTGATTGCCTCGGTGCTGCCCACCTGGATATCTTCACTGAGCTGCACGAGATGAGGCCGCAATGCCTGTTCGACGGCCTCGCGTGTTCCCGAGCCTGGCTCCCGCAGGAGCCAGGTTGCCTGGCGCAGGGCCTTCAGATTGACCCGCTGATTCTCCAGCGCCAATGGATGTTGAGGCGAGCTGAGAATGGCGAGCTCGTCTTCGATCCAGGGCTCCGCATGAACATCGGGCTCGTGCGAAGGGCCCTCGATCAACCCCATGTCCACTTCAAACCGGCCCACGGCCGCACTCGCGTGGCGTGTGTTCTGTATCTGAACTTCGAAGCGCGCCTGCGGGTGGGTTTTGCGGAAGCTGGCGATGAGCTGCGGCAGCAGGTAGTTGCCGATCGTGGTGCTCGCGGCGATTCGCAGGTTGACCGTGGTTCCCGCGCTGAATTCACTTTCAATACCCGAAGCGGCGTCCAGCGCGGCGCGAGCCTGGGGGAGCAGGGTTCGTCCATTGTCATTGAGGATGAGTCGCTTGCCGACCCGGTCGAACAGCCGGGCGCCCAGGACCTTTTCGAGCTCATTCAGTGCGGCGCTGGTGGCTGACTGCGACAGCGATACCCGTTCACTGGCGGCTGTGGTACTGCCGGTTTCAGCGACGGCGGCAAAAATCAGCAGTTGGCGCAGAGTGAGTCGCATAGCTGAAAATCAGGTAGGTATCAGAAAAATTATACGTTTTTCTGGTTGATCCGGCAGCTTCACAATGCACCGCATGAAGAAGCTGCATGCCTGCCTCCCCGGAACGGCCCTCGCGGCGGCCATCGCCCTTGCGGCCATTCAGCTCGGGAATATCGGCTGGCTGCAGGCCCACGGCATCAGTGCCCTGACGATGGCAATCGTCCTCGGCATCCTGATCGGCAATTCGGTCTATCCGCGAATCGCCGCCAGCAGTAACCGGGGCGTGCAGTTCTCCAAGCAGACGCTGCTGCGGCTGGGAATCGTCCTCTATGGAATCAGGCTGACGTTCCAGGACATTCAGCACGTCGGGATCAGCGGTGTGGTCATCGACAGTACCGTCGTTTGCAGCACATTCGCTCTTGCGTGGTTCCTCGGGACGCGATTGTTGGGTCTCGATCGCAAGACGGCGATGTTGATTGGCGCCGGCAGCTCCATCTGTGGCGCTGCAGCGGTGATGGCGACCGAGCCCGTGGTTCGGGGCCGGGCTGACCAGGTGACGGTGGCCGTATCGACGGTGGTCGTGTTTGGCACCGTGGCGATCTTCCTGTACCCGGCTCTGTATCACCTGGGCTTCTTCGGAATCCACTCACCCGCTGCCTACGGGCTGTTTGCCGGGTCGACGATTCACGAAGTGGCGCAAGTGGTGGCAGCGGGGCGTGCGGTTGGGGAACAGGCTGCCGCGACGGCGGTGATCACCAAAATGGTTCGAGTGATGTTGTTGGCGCCGTTCCTGCTGGGGCTGTCTGCGTATCTGGCGCGTGAGTCGCAGCCGCGCCAGCCCTCCGGGTCAGCTTCTTCGCCCGGTGAAGCCGCGACCAACATGGGTGGCGCCCGAATCACCATTCCCTGGTTCGCGCTCGGCTTCGTAGCCGTGACGGCACTGAACTCGCTGGTGACCCTGCCGGCTCAACTCACGGCTGTCGCAACGAGCTTCGACACGTTTGTGCTGGCCATGGCAATGGCCGCACTTGGCTTGACCACCCATGTGTCGGCGATTCGCAGTGCCGGCATCCGGCCGCTGGCGCTCGCCGGAATCCTGTTTGCCTGGCTCATCGCCGGCGGCATTGCCATCAATACTGGTGTGACCGCGCTGTTGGGTTGACGGTGTGCCGTACGGCTGGTCTTTGAACCGGCCACTGTGCGTGGCGGGTCGTGGCGTGGCGGGGTGATTCTGCGGTTCCCGGGTCTGCGCATTTTGACCGGTACTCATGAGGTATGCCCGCCCAAACTAGTTTCCTGGCGAACTATGATTCCGGTCATGCCCACCCCGGACCCCCTCTCCATGGAAATCGAAACCGCAGATGATTGGCCCGATCCGAAAACCGAGCCCATTGTCTGGAAAACGATCCGGCCAGGCCGATCCCACGCCAACTACTGGGTCAAACAGACCGACCGGCGCTTTTCGGAGTGTTTCGGCCGGTTATTAAAACATTCTGGGATCATCGTCTCCGAGTGGTTTGCGCTGCGGGAGCTATATCGGCCCGTGCGCCACTCTTTCCTCGAGTTGGCGGGGAAGATCGGCCTGAGTAAGGGCGGGGCATCGAAGTTGGTGTCCCGTCTCGAGAAGAAGGGACTCGTTGCGAAGTATCAGGAGGGATTTGATCGCCGCTTCCGAAGCATTCAGCTCACCCGCGAGGGCAGGGACATCGTGGTACAAACCGCTGCTCTCGAGCTGGATACCGATCGGAAGTTCTTCGGCCCATTGGGTAATACCAGGCGCTTTCGCATGACCGAGTCCATGCATCGGTTTCTATTGAATGAGGGTCACGTCCAGCGGATCACCGGATGGGTAACGCGGCAATTGAAGGACAGGGCACTCATTCGGGTCAGCAAAAATGCTGGAGCCAGGGCCGCCGCAGAAGCATGGGCGAGGTCTGAGGAGCTATATCAGGCATACCAGCGTCTGGGTGACCGAATCGCGCTGGGAGATCAGACGGCTATTGCCGAGATCGTGGCGATCCTTTCGAGTTGATTCACCGCCAGGTTATCCCGGCTGCAGGATATCCAGCACCGACTCGGAAGGCCGGCACAGCTTGGCGCCCTGCCTCGTCACCACAATGGGCCGATTGATGAGGATGGGATTCGCCACCATGTAGTCAATCAACTCATCGTCGCTGAGCCCCTCATTGGCGAGGCCGAGGTCGTTGTACAACGATTCCTTGGATCGCAACAGCTCGCGCGGCTTGATCTGCATCCGCTCGAGCAGCGACTCCAACACTTCCCGGTCGGGCGGTGTCTTCAGATACTCGATGATCTCGGGCTCGAATCCCGCGGTTCGGATCAAACCCAGCGTGGTCCGCGAGGTGCCGCAGCCCGGGTTGTGATAGATCGTGACTTCGTGCATGGGGGCGGATGATACAACAGCTGGCGGTGACAGGGAGGTTCCACTTGCGACAAAAATGCGCTCGGGCCGTGCTGCCTGAAGTTCGCTGCAGCGCGGCCCGGCCAGGAAGCTAGCTTCCCCGCAGTTCCCCCATCTTCTGTTTCATCGCCGCCACCTCATCCCGACTGAGCTCCCCGTTGTGGTCCGTGTCAGCTCTGTCAAAGAGTGGCGTGGGTCCATCGACGAATTCAGACTTGCTGACGCGGCCGTCACCATCCTTGTCGAGTTGAGTGACCAGCACGGCGAGCCGTTCCTGGGCCTTCTGACGGCCGGCCAGGCGGCCTGACATGTCATCCTTGTCAATGAAGCCATCACTGTTGCGATCGAGGCGGGCAAACAAGCGTTCCCGCGCGGCATGGAACTCTTCGTGCGTAATCACGCCATCGCCGTTGGCATCGGCCGAGTCAAAGATCCTGCTCGGATCGGGTTGCCGCTGCTGAGCCACCGCCCGCGCCGCCATCATGCAGCCCGAGTTGAGCGTGATACAGCCAATGAGAATGGCAACGTTTCGCATGTTCATGGTGTCAGTTTCCTGTGTGTTGCAAAGCCTGGACAATGAGCGGCTGCAACTGCTTCTCGAGTTGGCCGCCAAAGTGCGTCCTGAAGTTGGTCATGTCCTGCATGCCCAGAATCGCGTAGTACCCGGCATCCCGATCGATCCAGGGAGTGAACCCGAAGGCACCGGGTGAGGAGATCTGATGGCAGCCGGTTTCCGGGGTGCTGCATTCGAGCCAGGCGGTCAACCCGTAGCGCAGGCCGGGAGCGGGACTCTTGCCGATCACGACATGGGGGTAAGGCTCAATCGTCTGAGTGTCGAAGATCTGAGGCGCGAGCAGCCCCGCTCCCTTGTCGTAGACGAGATGCAGGAAATGCTCGTATTCATTCATCGAGACAACCAGGCCGCCTGCCAACAGGGGATTACCCGTGTTGGTCATCCTCAGGGGGTTCGCGTAGTAGACGATATCCGCCGGCAAGCGCAGCGGGTCGCGGATTTCCCGCGCAAACAACTCATTCCAGGACTTTCCGGTGACCACCTCGGCCATGCGGCCGGCCACGTCCAGATGGACGCTGCCATAGTCAAATTCGGTCCCTGGGGCCGCGATCAGCGAAGTCTGGGAAATCGCGGCGACGCACTGACCGAGCGTGACTGTTGAGTCATAGGTGCACTGATTCTCGGGCGCCAGTCCCGAGGTGAACGACAGCAACTGCCGCAACGTGATTGCCCCCTGATCGCCTGTCCAGCCGAGCACCTGGCCCGTTGTCGAATCCAGAGTCAGGTAACCCTCGTCCACGAGTCTGAACAGCGTGACGCCGGAAACCATCTTGGACGCTGAGGCGATCGGGACGCGCGTATCGGGCGTGAAAGTGCCATACATCTGCTCGAACACTTTGACACCGTCGTGGTTGTAGATGGCGAGCCCCATCCCCGAAAGGCCCTCCGCCTGATACGCCGCGCGGGCTGCCGCGTCCACGGCATCAAAGGGATCGTCAGCGACAGGCGGGTCATCGCCACTCCCGTCGCCGCAGGCGGCCAATGCGGCCAACCAGGCTGCTGAAACAGCCAGCCGCGCGAAACTTCCGAATTTCATTGCTATCAACTCCTCGACTCCGTAGCAGCAGCAACGGGTGTCGGGAGCTTCGGGTGACAGCGGGTTTGCCGCGTTTGGTCACTCGCGCGTAACAGTGTGTAACAGCGGACCTCTCCCGGTTGAGTATCCAGCCGGATACAGCTACAACGGCTGCATGAGCGAGGCCGCATCAACCGTTCTGATCGTCGAGGACGATGCCGTGATCCGGCGGCTGGTGAGCGAGGCTCTGCGGAACGAGGGATTCGGTGTCGAGGCGGCGGAAGATGCCGCGGAGATGGATGCAATACTGGTCCGGACGCGGCCTGATCTCGTCATCCTGGACGTGATGTTACCCGGCGAGGACGGGCTGTCGATCTGCCGCAGGCTACATGCGCATGAGCGCTTTCCCATCCTCATGCTGAGCGCCAAATCCGACGAGATCGATCGGGTCGTGGGTCTCGAGACCGGTGCGGATGATTATCTGGTCAAACCCTTTGGTCCTCGCGAGCTCATTGCGCGAGTGCGTGCAATGCTTCGCCGCGGTCCCCGCGTCCACTCCCCCCTCGGCAGGCGATTCTCAGTGGGCAGTCTCACCGTGGATCTCGATGCGCGTCAGGTGATCGATGCGCAGAGCGCGCCCGTTGCGCTGACGTCCGCCGAGTTTGATCTGTTTGCCTGCTTCATCCAACGCCCGCGGCGCGTGCTGACCCGCGACCAGATCGGCAAATGGACCCGCGGCCGTATTCCGGACCCTCTCGACCGCTCCATTGACATGATTGTATCCAGACTCCGCCGGAAACTCGATCGCTCGAGTAAGGATGCCAACCTCATATCAACAGTGCGTAATGGCGGCTATCTTCTAACCGCCCACGTAACCCCCGTCTGAACATGCGCCTCTCGTCGGCGGTTCGGGTCTGTCTGATCATCGTGCTGAGTGTGACGATCGTCTGGATTGGAACAGTGGCGCTGTTCTATCTGTCCTCGGCCAGCGCAATTCGGAACAACCGGCCGCTGCCGGCGCAGGTCGCCGCGCTCGTCAGCCTGTTGGAGCAGGCATCGGCCACGCAGAGGCCGCTCATACTGCGTGCGGTCACTTCACAGTCCATGGCCGCGCGCCTCGAGCCGGGAAACCACATAGGAGTGACGCCGAAGCTGCAACGGGTGCCCAGACTGACTGCCAGGGCGGTGGATCAGTATCTGTCAGTTCTCGGCGGTCGGCCCAATAGCGTGAGCATCCGACGCGAGGGGAATGCAAGAGGCGGGTTGGGATTCACCTTTGCGGCTCCCGCTGACCTCGAGATTCGCGTCCTGCTCTCGACCAACGAAACCCTGGTTGTCGATGCGCTGAGCTATCCCGTGGCCAATTTTTTCGGCGTGCCCGTGGGATTTGTAGCGGGATTGACGGGCGCGGTATTGGGACTGATCGCCTTATTCGCTCTGCAACGAGAGATAGCCTTCAACCGCCTGCAGGTACGCATCTCGCACCTCGTTCGCGGACGGATCGCAATGATCGGTGGAATCTCCCACGATGTCCGGACTTTCCTCACCCGGTTGCGACTGCGAGTGGACCGGATTCCGGATGAGCAGGAGCGCGATCGCGCCGTGGCGGATATCGCTGACATGATCCGACTCCTCGACGACGCACTGTTGGCGAGCCGTGCCGGCTCGGGGGAGTTGAACGAGGAGTTGATTGACTTCGCGCAGATCGTGAGCGCAGAAGTCGACGATCGGCGTGCAGTCGGGAAGCCGGTAGATCTTGCAAGCACCGCCCCGCTCAATTCAACAATACTGGGCGACCGCCTGGCGCTGCGCCGTGTGATCGCCAACCTGATCGACAATGCGCTGTTCTACGGCAAGGCTGCTCATCTTTCCATTGAGGCTGACAGTGAGTTCGTCACATTGCATGTTGACGACGAAGGCCCGGGTATCCCGCCTGATCAGCGCGAGCAGATCCTGGAGCCCTTTGTTCGACTGGAGGATTCACGAAACCGACGCACGGGCGGGGCAGGCCTGGGGCTCGCCGTCGCACGCAGCCTCGTCGAGGCGCACGGCGGAAAGATCTCAATCACCGACGCGCCCCTGTCCAAAGGCGCCCGCCTCACAGTCCAATTGCCCCTGTTCGTCGCCCGCTAGGGCCACTTCGTCTCAACACTTTCAACGAGCAACACTTCACAGGCTCCCGCACCCGTATCGCTCCGGCTCAGCGATGTATGTATCCACGCGCCGTCGTCCCGAGTACCGTCCACGAGGGTTCCGGTGAGTCTAACCACCTCACCCACACGCAGGCGCTCCAACTGCCGTTTGACGGTCGAATCAGCGGGAATAACGTGAGTGTTGGCACTGTGCGTGATGATGATGTCGTGCGAAACGGGTGAATCGGAGTGGGGTCGCCACCAATAGAAACGTCCGCTCTGCGAGATATCGAGGGTTTGTAAAACCCGATTCTCCGACATCGGTCCCCACCCGAGTGCCAGATCCTCGGGTACCAGGGCGGCCAGCGGGTCGAATCGATAACGCTCCGTGCTCAGTATCCGCGCGGTGATGTCATAGTGCGCACGCGGCTTCAGTATCCAGCGGCCACGGGAAATTACGGGCTCGGACGGCGTGTCAGTTTGAAGTGGTTCACGCTCCGCAATCTGCCCTTCCGGTGGGTGTCGCGCGCGATGCGTCCACCGGTCCCAGCCATTCCAACTGGCGGCCATGAACAGGCCCATGAAAAGCGCGGAACGGAGGTCGATCGCTGGCATACTGGGCAGTATGAACCGCGAAACGACTCCCGCCGTGGGACTGGACCGCATTTTGGATCTCGCCCGGCGCGCTGCCCTGGCCCCGGCAGACAGAATACTGACGGGCTATCGCAACCCGGCATTGGCTGTGGAAACCAAGCCCGACAGCTCCCCGGTGACGGCGTTTGATCGTGAGTCCGAGCAACAGATCCGCGAGATCCTGGGCAGTGACCCGTGGCCCGTGTTGGGTGAGGAGTTGGGTGGCGACACGGCGGGTTCGCAGTATCGTTGGGTCGTTGATCCCATTGACGGCACGATGCCGTTTTCACGGGGACTGCCTTACTTCGGTACGTTGGTCGCCTTCGAAGAGACGGGCAAGCGAGCGCTCGTGGGCGCGATCAACCTGCCGCCTTTTCGCGAGCTCTATACCGCTGCCCGTGGCATGGGGGCCCACTGCAATGGGACCCCGATTCAGGTTGCCGCCCACCGCCATCTGTCCCAGTGCATCGTCTCGGCCCCCGAGATCCAGAAGTTCCGGGTAGCCCGGTTGGAGGAGGGCTACGAGAAGCTGGGCAGCGTCGTGAAGCACTTCCGCGGCAACGGCGACTGCTGGATGCACGCGATGGTGGCGCGAGGGGCTGTCGATGCCGTTGTGGAGTTCTCGCTGAACCGCTGGGACATCGCGGCCACCGAGGTCATCGTGGAAGAGGCGGGTGGACGGTTTTACACACGGCCGTCCAAAACGGTTCAGGGAAAGTTCGATGTGGTGTTCGGCAGCCCCGCGGCCGCCAATGAGATCGTCGAGCTGCTGAGTTTCGAGCCCGCCGAGCCGCGCTGAATAACGTCAGGCCGCCGCGGCTGGCAACTTTCCCGCCGGGACGTCGACATCTTTGCTGTGCGACTCGCGCCAGTACAGCACGCCGCAGAGGCAGCTGAGCGGCAGCACCGCCACCCGCAACAGGATCGCCGCGACTGCGGCATCCTCGTAGTCCGCGCCGAGTGCAACGCCAGCCAGGGTAATCGTCCCTTCGGTGATGCCGATGCCATTGATCGCGAGCGGCAGAATCCCGGCGACGCCGGTGATGGCTGCAATCAGGGCCACTTCCGCAAACCCGATCTGCGATCCCGCGCCCAGAAACAACATGTACACGATCCCAACCGCAATCAGCTGAAACACGAGTGACATCACCAGCAGCGGCAGCCAACGCCAGCCCGCGCGCAGCAACTGCATCAGATCGCCCTGGATTGCCGCCACCATCTTCAAATGTTGAAGCTTCCGGCGCACCACTCCAAACCACCCCAGATACAGGGCCACCGCGCCTACAACTGCCGCGACCGAGCCAAAGCCGAGGGCAGTCAGGTAACCCTGCGGCAGGCGGAAGTGATCGATCAGAAACACCGCGCCCACGGCGCCGAGGAACAACAGCGCGCCCAGGCCAACGATCCGGTCGAGGACAATGGAAGTCACCGCGCGTGAGTGCGGCTCGACGAGCGGCAAAACCCTGAAAACGCGGTACGCATCGCCACCGATCGAGGAAGGGAGGAACTGCCCGACAAAGTGCGAGATGCAATAGAAACGCGTCAGACGGGTGAACGACAGATCGATGTTGCACACCTTCAGTGCGGCGTGCCATTTCAATCCGCTGATGGGGAATTGGATCGCCAGGCCGATGAAGGCGGCCACGGCAAACTCCCATTTGTAACCCACTATCAGCTTGGGTAGATCGTGCCAGTTGATGCCGGCAACCAGGCCGCCGATGGCAATGGCGCTGAAGACGGCTTTGAGCGTCAAACGCACGGAACGATTGAGTTTTGGCATCGGAAGCTACCGCAAGGACCACACACGCCCCGGCCCTGGCAGCAAACCCCATGCCCGCGGTTGTCGGTGTTAGGCGACAGTTCCGCTTTGCGCCGCGTGTATGCGCCGCACGGACTCCATGTCATCTGCGTCCGAAGCGCGCTTATCTTCCCGATATCGTTTCACCCGTGCAAGGCGCAGTGCGAGACCTCCGGGATAGCGAGTGCTCTCCTGCAGGTCGCTGAAGGCGATTTCCACCACCAGCTCGGGGCGCACATACACGGTCCATTGATCGCGATGGCTCTCCCGAGACAGTAATTCCCGCGTCTGCCATTCGAGCATCGCGTCCGTCATTCCCTTGAAGGTCTTTCCCAACATGACGTACTCGCCCGTTCTCGGGTCCAATGCTCCCAGATGCAGGTTTGAGAGCTTGCCCGTACGCCGTCCATGCCCCCATTCGGCGCCCAACACAACCAAGTCGAGCGTGTGGGCCCGTTTGATTTTCAGCCAGCCGGCGCCCCGGTTACCGGCCTCATACGGCGTGTCCAACGATTTGGCCATCAGGCCCTCGTGGCCGGCGGCGAGGGCGGCCTCGTAAAACTCCTGCGCCGCGCCGGCCGACCGAGTGATCAACCGCGGCACCAACTCAGGCAGCGGCACCGCCTTCACCAACGCCTCGACGCGCACGCTGGTGGGCTGGTCCTCGATGCTCTGATCCTCGAAGTGCAGGCAGTCGAAGTAAAAGGCGCGAATGGGCAACCGGGCCCGCGACTCCTCGACATTGAGCTTCCGGCCAAACCGGCGCATCGTCACCTGGAACGGATGCGGTCGCTCCTTCGCATCAAACGCAATCGCCTCCCCATCGAGCACGAGCGTCCTGACAGGCAGGGCCCGGACCTTCTCGACGATTTCGGGGATCGCATCCGTGACCTCGTTGAGGTTGCGCGTGTAGATCCTGACTTGCGTATCAACCTTGTGCACCTGGATCCGGGCCCCGTCCATCTTCCATTCAAACGCAACATCGCCCTTCAAAGTGCTGAGGGCTTCATCAACATCCGCGGCGGTTTGCGCCAGCATCGGTGAGACGGGCGAAAACAGTTGCAGGTGAAAGCTGGCCAACCCGTCGGCGCCTTCCAACAGCGCGACGCGGGCCACAATACCTAAGCTCTTCGAGTACATGGCAGCGCGCCGAATCGGGGCCACATCCATTTCCGCCGCCGCGGCGATTGCGTCGATCATCACACCGGCCAATGCGCCTTGCCGGACTTCGCCGGTCAACAACCGCAGCAGGAACTGCTGCTCATCGCGCGTCGCGCGGGAAAACAGGTTGGCCAGCGCGGTGGCGCGCTTCGCCGTCGAGCCCGTGCCGCGAATGGCCGCCAACTCAGTGAGCGCGGCGTCTACTTCGGCCAGCGACAGCTGCCCCACTTCCACGGCAGGACTTTCTGCAGCCGTGTGAAGCGCGGCGTATCCAATCCCAATGCGCCCCTGCTGAATCTCGCCCGAAAGATAGTGGGCACCCGTCTCGAGTTCTGCCGGAAAGGGCGCCAATGTCCTTAGAAACGCCGCCAACTCCCGGATCTTCGCCAGGCGCCCGGAAGTGGCGCCTACGCGCTGCGAAGTTGCAACGAGGTCGGCGAGCAGGGTCATTTCAAGGGTAGGTCGACCCGCACAACGGGATAGAGGTTGTAGCGCTCGTCCCAGGAAACGTGCCTGCGCAGGAAGAACTCCAGGCGGTCGCCCGGGCTCGCCGCGAAGTACGGATCGGCTTCCAGCTTCGCGGTGAATTCCGCGCGCAGTGCCGGGTCCGCCGCCAACATCTGCGCGGCGATCTGTTCCGCCACGTACGGTTCCATCTGCTCCTTCTGCTCAAAACATCCGTTGAAGAATCCCCAGGCCGCAAACGAGTCGGGTGCCCGCGGCTCGAGCAAAGCCGATACCAGCCGTGCGAGCTTCTGCGTAATGGGCACAAACAGGGCGCCGGATTCGATGTTGACCTGTTCCTCGGACCACGCGCCATCCAGTTGCGCCCGCATCCGGCCTTCAAACGGAGCGGCAGAGAATTTCACATCCGTCGCGCGGAAGATGTTGGCCCGCACGCCGGTGTGGCGACCCTTCACCTCTGCGTGTTCAATGCCATGTGCCTGCAGTCGAGGCTTCAGCTCCGGAACAAACGCAACGGGTATGACGTAACCCGCGCCGGGTGCTCTGACTACCAGAAGCGGCTTGACCGCATCGCGCATCGGCACCCGCCAGATCTGCGGCGTCTTCGGGTCATATGCCGTGACCAGGCCGCCGGAAATGGGCGACTCGGTGCGGGTGTACGCGTAACCACGGAATTCGATCGTCCGCGCGCCGGAAGTCTCGCGTTGATCCACTGCCGTGCCGGCCCGGGAAGGTTCACGCCAACGGGTGACGTAGTCGAGAGTGACTTCTCTGCCGCCCAGCTCCTGGGCCGTCTGGTCAGCCTGATGACACAGCTTCAGCCACTCCCGGCCCTGTCTCGCAACCAACTCGGCCAGACTCACGATCGTGTTGCGCGTGATCCTGACCCGGTGCTCGTATTTCTTCCAGGAGTGCGTCTCAACGAGGACGGTATACCGGTTGCGTTGCGGGAAGTACCCGGTGGAAAAGCGCGGCGAGTAAACCGTCAACGCGAAGCCGGAGGAGGGATCATCCGTCCGGGCGAAATCGGGATAGAAGTTGAGAGGCAGTGATCCCAACCCGGCCAGCCGGTCAATCAACTGCTCGCGCAGGCTCACCGCGCTGGCGCGCAGGTCCGGATCGCCCTGGTTGATGGGCTCAACCTGAATCGAGATATCCGGCTCAAAATCCGCGCCGTCCGTGACATGCAGGTCCGCGCAGACCAACGGATCCCAGCTGTCGATCAGGCGCAGCATGGCGCGCATCTCGGGCGCGTCCGCCTTCGTGTAATCGCGATTGAGGTTCAGGTTTTGCGCGGTGGTGCGCCAGCCGGTCTCCTCCGGACCCACCTGGTTGGGACGATTCCAACGTCCGGTCCGCTCGTGTCCGTCGGTATTGAATGCGGGAACAAACAGGATGGCGATCTTTTCCAATACGCCCGCTGCCGTGTTTCCATCCAACATCTCGCGAATCGCAATGAACCCGGCGTCCTTACCATCGCTCTCACCAGGATGAATGCCTCCCTGGAGCATGAGCAGCGGAATCCTGCCGCTGCGGATCTGCTCAGGCGTCAGCGCTCCCGTACGAGTCACCACCAGTGCGCGCATGGGCCGCCCTTCCGCGGAGCGGCCATACTCGATCGACTTCACTGCATCCGGCCACGCCCGAGCCAACTCGTGACTCAGCCGCTCTACTTCGTCGATGCGGCCCGTCTGTTTGAAATTCGACTGCTCGGCGAGCGTCGTCAGTGCTGAATTCGTCATTGTCTGTACCCTGGTCCACGCAGGACTCTGCCAGGCAACACGTTGGTCGCCTTCCCGTCGGCTATGACCGGCACGCCGTTCACGAGCACGTATTGCATGCCGATCGAAAGTTGATTGGGTTTCTCGAAAGTCGCCACGTCGTGAATCTTCGCCGGATCGAAGACATCAATGTCGGCCCACATTCCCGTCTTCAGAACGCCGCGGTCCGTCAGCCCCAACCGCTGTGCGGGCAGCGCGCTGAATTTGCGGATGGCATCCTGAAGCGTCAGCCGCTGCTCCTCGCGCACATATTTTCGCAGGATTCGGGGAAAAGTTGCATAGGCACGCGGGTGCGGATGCTCCTGGCCCAGGAGCCCGGTGGGCGCCGTGCCCTGAGAATCATTGTCAACCGACACCCAGGGCTGTTGGAGCGCCAGGGTGACATCGGGCTCGTCCATACCGAACACCGCAACGGACGTATAAGCCTGGTCTTCAATCAGAATATCCAGCAACGCTTCAATGGGCTCCTGGTGCCGCAACGCTGCAGCCTGAGCGAGTGTCTTGCCCTGCAGTGATTGCAACGCCGGATTCTGAAAGACGCACAACAGGATCGATTCGGGGCCCGGGATCGCGAGCCACTCATTGTCCCATTCCGTGGTCGGCGTGGTCATGTCCTTGCGAATGCGGGCTCGCGTCGTGGGATCCTTCATTCGCTCAATCAGTTTGGCATCGCCCCCGTCATGGGCCCACGGTGGAACAAACGCCGAGAAGCTGTTGAACCAGGCAGTGTATGCATAGGTATCCGCAGCCACATCCACCCCACTCGCGCGAGCAGCCTCAATCTTCGCAACAACCTCCTTCATCCTGCCCCACATGGGCTTGCCAGCGCTCTTCAGGTGCCAGATCTCAACAGGAACGTGCGCCTCACGGCCGATGCGGATGGTTTCATCGAGCGCCTGCAGGATGCCGGTCTGCTCAGAGCGCATGTGGGTTGCATAGATTCCTCCGAATCGGCCGGCCTCCGCGGCGAGCGCAATGAGCTCTTCAGTGCTCGCATAAGGCGCGGGCGCATATTGCAACGAAGTCGACAAACCAAACGCGCCATCGCGCATGGCATCGGCCACGAGTTGTTTCATCTTCTCCAACTCGGGGGCAGTCGGCGCACGATTGTCGTCGCCAATCACCATTCGCCGGATGGAGGTCGCGCCAACATAGGTGGCGAGATTGATGCCGATGCCCTGTTTCTCCAGGCGGGTGAAGTATTGCGCGAGAGTGCGCCAGTCGGGGTTGATCTTCAGGTGGTCATAACCGACCCGGTCGGACTCGATCATCCGCTCGTTGAGGGGTGCGGCGGAGTTTCCCTCCCCCGTAATCTCCGTGGTGATGCCCTGGAATATCTTCGAAGGCAGATGCGGTTCCACCAGGATCGTCATCTCGGACTGGCCGAGCATGTCGATGAACCCCGGCGTGACGAGCAGGCCTCGGGCATCGATGACTGTCCTGGCCGTCGCGCCGGGAAGGCGACCGATCGCAGCGATCTTCCCATCGCGGATGCCGACGTCAGCCGAGTACCAGGGCGAACCGGTTCCGTCCATGACGTGACCGTTCCGTATGAGTATGTCGAAGGCCTGCGCAGCGAGAGCGGTGTGAGCAACGCAGACGAGCACGAGCGTCAATACCGTGACCCTGATTCTCATGTTCCAGCCGGCTCAAAAAAAGTCTAAGGTGCGCGGATGATACGCCCCGCTTTCGTTCTGTTCCTCGCAATCGGCACGGCCAGTGCTACTGATGTAACCATCACTCGGGATGACTGGGGTATTGCGCACGTCAAGGGCAAGACCGACGCCGATGCCGTGTTCGGCATGATCTACGCGCAGGCTGAAGACGACTTCAACCGCGTCGAGACCAACTACCTCACCAACCTCGGGCGCCTGGCCGAAGCGGAAGGGGAGGGCGCGATCTGGAAGGATCTGCGCCAGCGGCTGTTCATTGATCCCGTGAAACTACAGGCCGACTACGCCGCGAGTCCCCCGTGGCTGAAAAAGTTGATGCAAGCGTGGGCTGACGGCCTCAACACCTACTTGAAGACCCATCCGCAGACACGTCCCCGGGTGATCACACACTTCGAGCCGTGGATGGCGCTGAGCTTCACGGAAGGCAGCATCGGCGGTGACATCGAGCGGGTCCCACTGACACAACTTCAGGCTTTTTATGACAAGAAGCCGGGCGCCCCGCCCGTCACAATGACTCTGGCCGAGCGCGGGCTGATCTATCGCGAGCCGCAGGGTTCGAACGGCTTCGCGATCGCGCCTTCCCACACTCGGGACGGGCATGCGCTGCTGCTCATCAATCCCCACACGAGCTTCTTCTTCCGCTCCGAGTTGCAGATGACCAGCGACCAGGGGCTGAACGCCTACGGCGCGGTGACCTGGGGCCAGTTTTTCATCTACCAGGGATTCAACGCCAGAGCCGGCTGGATGCACACCTCCAGTGGCATCGATAACGTGGATGAATTCGCTGAGACTATAGTCAACGGCTCGTATCGCTACGGATCTGAATTGCGGCCGCTGAAGTCGCAGACGGTGACGTTGTCCTATCGGACCGCCGACGGCCCGCTCGCCAAGCGGGATTTCACCACCTACTCGACGCACCACGGTCCCATCGTGCGAGAAGAAGACGGCAAGTGGGTCGCCTTCGCATTGATGAACAAACCGATTGAGGCATTGGAGCAGTCGTTCCTGCGGACCAAGGCAACCGACTACGCCAGCTTCCTGAAAGTGGCCGGTTTGAAAGCCAATTCCTCGAACAACACCCTGTTTGCGGATTCGAAGGGCGAGATCGCCTACCTGCACCCCCAGTTTGTACCGGTCCGCGCCGACCAGTTCGACTACCGCAAGCCAGTCGACGGCAGTGACCCGGCAACCGACTGGAAGGGCCTGCACAGCCTGGAAAGCCTGCCGCACGTTCTGTCGCCCGCGAACGGTTGGGTATTCAATTCCAACAACTCGCCCTGGACCTCGGCGGGTAACGACAGTCCTCGAAAGGATAGCTTCCCGCGCTACATGGACCAGGTTGGCGACAACCCACGAGGACCTCACGCCATTCGCGTCCTCTCGGCCCGATCTGACTTCACTCCGCAAACACTCATCGCCGCCGCATTTGATCCGTATCTGACGGCATTCGCCCGTCTCGTGCCCGGGTTGGTGGCCGCGTATGACCGTCTGCCGCAGAGTGATCCGCAGAAGGCCGGGCTGCGTGGCCCTGTTGATCTGCTGCGAGGCTGGGATTTCCACTGGGGTGTCGCCTCCAGGCCGACATCGCTCGCTGTTTTCTGGGGAGAGGCGTTATTTCCCACTGCCATCAAACCGGCGAAAGAGGCCGACATGACAGTCTGGGACTACATGGCGGAGCGAACCACCGACGCGCAACGCCTGGCGGCCCTTACCGAAGCCGCCGACCGGTTGGTCAAGGACTTTGGCAGTTGGTCCGTTCCGTGGGGTGAGATCAACCGCTTCCAACGCAACGACGGTGCCATCGTTCAGACATTCAGCGATACCAGGGCCAGCATTCCCGTCGGCTTCACCGCGTCCCAGTGGGGCTCCCTGGCCGCCTTCGGATCGAAGCGATATCCCGGGACCCGGTATTACTACGGCACGTTGGGCAACAGCTTCGTCGCGGTTGTTGAGTTCGGCCCCAAGGTCGAAGCATGGGCCGTCAGTGCCGGCGGCGAGAGCGGCGACCCGCACTCACCACATTTCCTCGACCAGGCACAACGTTATGCGGACGGGAATTTCCGCAAAGTCTATTTCTATCCGGCGGATCTCGAGGGACACGTTGAGCGACGCTATTCACCAGGAAAACCATGAAGATTCGATTGCCCGCCGCCCTGTGCGCGGCACTGCTCGCAACTCCCGCTCTTGCCGATCCGGCTTATCTCTTAAAGCCAGCCCGCGTCTTCGATGGCGTCGATCCCAAGCCTCACGAAGGCTGGACCGTCCTGGTCCGCGGCGACAAAATCGAAGCGGCCGGCCCCTCGGTCCCAACACCTGCTGATGCAACAGTAGTCGACCTGGCCGGCAAAACCGTGATGCCCGGCATGATCGAAGGCCACTCACACCTGTTCCTCCATCCCTACAACGAAACCTCCTGGGATGATCAGGTTCTCCACGAGCCGCTCGCCCTGCGCACCGCAAGGGCCACCGTCTCCGCAAAAGCAACGCTGTTGGCTGGCTTTACAACCGTGCGCGATCTCGGCACCGAAGGTGCGGGTTATGCCGACGTCGGGCTCAAGCAGGCAATCGAGCAGGGCATCATCCCGGGCCCCCGAATGTTGGTTGCTACCCGCGCCCTGGTTGCAACCGGCGCCTACGGTCCCAAGGGATTTGAAGCCAATGCAGTTATTCCTCGAGGCGCCGAGGAAGCAGATGGTCCGAATCTCGTGACAGCTGTGCGCCACCAGATTGGCGCCGGGGCGGATGTCGTGAAGCTGTATGCCGACTATCACTGGCGCCCCGGCGAGCCCAGCCGGCCCACTTTCACCGAAGCCGAAATGCGCGCCGCCGTAGAGGCTGCCCACAGTGCCGGTCGTACTGTCGCCGCGCATGCCAACACCGCTGAAGGCATGCGCCGAGCCGTATTGGCCGGGGTCGACACCATCGAGCACGGCGGCGAAGGCACGACCGAAGTGTTCAAGCTGATGAAGGAGCGAGGCGTCGCCTACTGTCCCACTCTCGCCGCCTCAGACGCCGTTGCCCACTATAAAGGCTGGAACGGCACAGAACCTGCTCCTCCCATGGTGGCAGAGGCACGCAAAGCCTTCGGCCTGGCCCGTGCAGCGGGAGTTAACATGTGTGTAGGCGGTGATGTTGGCGTGTTTACCCACGGCGAAAATTCCCGCGAGATCGAGTTGATGGTGGCAGCAGGTATGCCTGCACCTCAGGCGCTGGTGGCCGCCACCTCCGGCAACGCCCGCTCGTTCCATGTTGGCGACAAGTTTGGCTCCCTGGCGCCAGGCCTGCTCGCCGACATCATCGCCGTTGATGGCGACCCAACCCGGGATATCCACGCTGTCCGCGCCGTGAAGTTCGTGATGAAGGGCGGCAAGGTGTATGCCCAGTAGGCTGTCAGTTCCGCTGACCACACAAACAATGGAGGCGAAGTCAGTCGCCTCCATCCCACAGGAGGAGGGTTGGCAGTTTGAGCCCAAGTGGGATGGCTTCCGAAGCCTGGTGTTCCGGTTGAAAGATCGCATTGAGCTGCGAAGCCGCAATGGCACCGACCTGAACCGTTACTTCCCCGAAGTGGTGGACATGTTTGCCGCGTTGCCAGTGTCGCAGTTCGTCCTCGACGGCGAGCTCATCATCGCCGATGGATCGTTCGACACGCTCCAGCAGCGCCTGCATCCGGCAGCCAGCCGCGTGGCCCGGTTGTCGAAGGAGACTCCCGCCACTTTTGAGGCGTTCGATTGTTTGATGGATGACGCGGGCCGCTCGCTGCTCGCGAAGCCGCTCACCGAGCGTCGCACGGCGCTCGAGGCGCTCTTCAAACGCTTCGGCCGCCGCGTGAAGCGCCTGCGCCTGAGTGACTACACCCGCAGCGCCAAGACGGCGCAGGGGTGGTTGGATAAATCCGGCGGCGCCCTCGACGGCGTAGTCGGCAAGCGGCTCGATGAGCCTTACCGCTCCGGCGAGCGCGCCATGATCAAAATCAAAAAGCGCCGCACGGCGGATTGCGTCGTGGGCGGCTTCCGTTACGGCAAGGAAGCGCGCGAGGTCGGCTCGCTGCTCCTGGGTCTCTACAACTCCGAGGGCAAGCTCGACCACGTTGGATTCACCTCAGGCATCCCAAAGGCCGACCGACCAGCCCTCACTCGCAAGCTGCAGCCCCTCATCCAACCACCCGGCTTCACCGGCAATTCCCCGGGCGCGCCCAGCCGCTGGAGCAGCGAACGCTCAGCAGCCTGGGAACCGCTGAAACCCACTCTCGTCGTCGAAGTGGAATTCGACCAGGTCACCAACAACCGCTTCCGCCACGGCACCACCCTGGTGCGCTGGCGCCCGGACAAGAAGCCGCGCCAATGCACGTTTGAGCAGTTGGATCAGAAGGTCGCGCGTTAGGCAGGCTTCTAGGTGATTTCCCGGTACCGACGCTCCCCGCTCCGGGGGTCATACAGCACCTCCATCGACTTCCCCGTCTCAGGATCAACAAACTTCTCCCCCGTGAGCTGCCAATCCGCATCCGTCGGGGCGTTCTTATTGTTGTAACGCCAGCGCTCGAAGAGGGTGCCCAGGACCAGGATCGCGCCGAAGATGAGAGTCTGGACGCCGCCGAAGCCGGCACCAAACGAGCACAGAACTGCGCCGAGCAGCAGCACCAGGCAGCCGAAAATGAGAACGGCCGTGCGCAGCATGATCAGGCCACGGGCTCGATCACGACGGCCGTCCCATATGCCACGATCTCACTCATGGTCTGGCCCATTTCGGAGGAATCGAAACGCATCATGACGACGGCGTTGGCCTGCATGAGCCGGGCGTTCTTCACCATGCGGTCAATCGCATGCTTCCGGGTCTCTTCCAGGAGCTGGGTGTACTCGACGATCTCGCCGCCGACGATACCCCGCAGCCCGGCCATGATGTTGCCTCCCAATCCGCGGCTGCGGACCACCACGCCGAACACCTGTCCTTTGACGTCTTTGATGCGATGACCAGCCACATTCTCGGTAGTCACGACCAGCATGATTCACCCTCGGGCTTTGTAGCCACCGGCCAACGCGGCAATACGCCGCGCACTGATTAAACCTCAATTGTGCATGCGCAGCAACAAAGCCCGCGCGCCGCATCACCCCGGGATAGCGGCGCGCTGCTCAAAAGTTGTTTGAACTCCGAATGTTTGCCGCACTGCATTCATAACATGATGTCTCCAACACTGACTTCGATCCGATTTTCGGAACTCATTTCACGCAATCGCAACGCCATGAAACCTATATTCACCCGCCTCGCAAAGCAGTAATTCCAAAGTGCGACAGAAGGACGAATTTTCATGGCGAAGAAAACCCCGGCCCGTTCCAACTCGAAGAGCGTGGCAAAACGAGGCGCCGTCGCGCGCCAGGTCCCGGTCGATCAGGATCTGCTCACCGAGCTGCAGGGGCAGATCGCGGCGATCAACAAGTCAACCGCGGTGATCGAATTCGACATGGCCGGCAACATCCTCAGGGCCAATGACAACTTCCTGCAGGCGGTTGGCTACCGCCTGGACGAGGTGGTGGGCCGGCATCACAGCATGTTTGTCGATGCGGCCACTCGCGCCAGCGATCAGTATCGCCAGTTCTGGCAGAAGCTCGGCCGCGGCGAGTTCGACCGCGGTCTCTACGAGCGCATCCGGCGGGATGGCGGCGAAATCTGGATCGAAGCCAGCTACAACCCGATCCTGGACGCCGCCGGCAGGCCCTTCAAAGTCGTCAAGTACGCCACCGATCTCACGGCTCAGGTGAACCAGACCCGTCAGATGCAGTCCGCTGTCAGCCAGACACAGGATGTCATCAAGGCGGCAATCAACGGTGATCTGTCGCGGCGGATCGATACATCCGGCGCATCCGGTGACGTGTTGAAGATGTCGGAAGCCATCAACCTCCTGCTCGGCACCGTATCAGAGATGTTCACTGAAGTGGAGGAAGTCATAGGAGCTGCAACAGAGGGTGATCTGACCGGCCGTGTCGCTGCCGGCTCGAAGACCGGTGAGCTGCGCAAGATGTCCGACGGCGTCAATACCCTGTTGGAGAGTGTTTCCGAGATCGTCACTTCGGTCAAAGGCGCTGCCGACGAAGTGCTGCGGGGCGCGGAAGAGATCTCGCAGGGCAACCTGAATCTGTCGCAGCGAACCGAACAGCAGTCCTCCTCGCTGGAAGAGACGGCCTCCTCGATGGAAGAGATGACTTCCACCGTCAAACAGAATGCAGACAACGCCGGTCAGGCGAATCAACTCGCAGCGGCTGCACGCGACCAGGCGGAAAAGGGAGGTGCTGTCGTTGGCAAGGCGGTGACCGCCATGGGCAAGATCAACGATGCGTCCAGGAAGATCGCCGACATCATCGGCGTCATTGACGAGATCGCTTTCCAGACCAACCTGCTGGCGCTGAACGCGGCGGTCGAAGCCGCCCGCGCAGGCGAGCAGGGCCGCGGCTTCGCGGTCGTGGCCACGGAGGTACGGAGCCTCGCCGGCCGGTCGGCGACGGCGGCCAAGGAGATCAAGGAGTTGATCCAGGACTCCGTCAGGAAGGTGGAGGATGGTTCCACCCTCGTCACGCAGTCGGGACAGACCCTCGAGCTGATTGTGACGTCGGTGAAGAAGGTCAGTGACATCATCGCCGAAATTGCCGCGGCCTCGCGTGAACAGTCGGCAGGCATCGAGCAGGTCAATCAGGCCGTCATGCAAATGGATGAAATGACCCAGCAGAATGCGGCTCTCGTGGAGCAGGCAACGGCTGCCTCGCAGTCCATGGCCGAGCAGGCTCGCGCGCTGACCGGGCTGATGCACAAATATAACTCCGGCGGCTCGTCAGGCGATTCCGTGCCAGCTGCTCAATCACGTACGGCGGCGCCTGTAGCCCAGGCCCCGGCGCGACGCACCGGAGCGCCCCCGGAACGACACACGGGGGCGCGATCCTGGGCGGCCAAAACGACGCCTCCGACCCGTCATAGAGCTGCCGCAGCCAGGCCGGCCAGCGCCGCCGCCCTGGCTCCCGCCCAGCCGGTGAAGTCAGCCGCCAGTGGCAACGATGCTGACTGGGTGGAGTTCTAAGATGGCGCCGACTCCCGTAGCCCATGAGGACGGGCCACGGGAGTTTGCTTTCAGTTCCGATGATTTCAACGCGCTGCGAGCGTTGGTTCATGAGGTGACCGGCATCAGTCTCGCCGAGAACAAGCGCAATCTCGTGTACGGCCGGCTGTCACGCCGGCTGCGCGCCTTGCGGCTGGGATCGTTCGTCGAGTATCGGCAACTCCTCGAATCAGACCGCGAAGGCGCCGAGATGGTGGAGTTCGTCAACGCCATCACGACCAACCTCACATCCTTCTTTCGCGAAAACCATCACTTTGAGTATTTGCGCGAGAAATGCCTGGCGCCGCTGCTGCGCGCGAAGCCGGGCCACCGGTTCCGGATCTGGTCCGCCGGCTGCTCCACCGGCGAAGAGCCGTATTCAATCGCCATGACGGTCTGCGAAACGTTGGGAGACAACCCACGCGTCGATCTCAGGATCCTCGCGACCGATCTCGATTCAGAGGTCCTCAGCCGCGCCAGGAGCGGCGTGTACTCGGCCGAACACGTCAAGGGCATCAGCCCGACGCGACTGGCGCGGTATTTTGATACCAATCGAGGCAAGCACGCGGTGAAGCCTTCGGTTTCACGCCTGATCACCTTCAAACAGCTCAACCTGATGCACGAGCTGCCCATGAGCGGCCCGTTGGACGTCATCTTCTGCCGCAACGTGATTATCTATTTCGACAAAGACACGCAGCGGCGTCTGTTCCAGCGATACGCCAGGTTGCAACGCCCTGGAGACCTGCTGTTCATCGGCCACTCCGAGAGTATGTTCAAGATCTCGGATGCCTACTCGCTCATTGGCAGGACGATTTACCAGAGAAACGAGGTGGAGGTCTGATGTCCAAACGGATCCGGGTGTTGATTGTCGATGATTCGGCATTGGTCCGGCGCATCCTCACCGAATTGTTGAGCGTCGATCCCGAGCTCGAGGTTGTCGGGACCGCGAGCGATGCCTACATGGCGCGCGAGAAGATCAAGCAGTTGAACCCGGACGTGCTCACGCTGGATGTCGAGATGCCCAAGATGGACGGGGTCACCTTCCTGCGCAATCTCATGCGGCTGCGTCCGATGCCTGTGGTGATGGTTTCGTCGTTGACCGAGTCGGGCGCTGAGATCACCCTGGATGCGCTCTCGGTTGGAGCCGTCGATTTTGTATCGAAGCCGAAGATCGATCTCGCCGCGACACTCAGTGAGCATGGCGCGGAGCTGAGATTCAAGATCAAGGCGGCCGCGCGCGCTCGCGTGCGGGCATACACGGGTCATGCGACAACACCCGCTACACCGTCACCGAGTCATGGTGCCGACTCGGTGCTGGGAAAGGCACCTCCGCCGCGGAAACTACGGACTACCGACCGCATCATCGCCATCGGCGCCTCGACCGGCGGTACTGAAGCCATCAAGGACGTGTTGGTACAGTGTCCCGCGGATACCCCCGGGATCGTGATCGCGCAGCACATCCCGAAGGCCTTCAGTACACCTTTTGCGCGGCGCATGGACTCATGCTGTCCGATGACAGTGTACGAAGCCGAAGATGGCCAACAGATTCTGCCGGGCCATGTCTACATCGCACCGGGCGACCGCCACCTGTTGGTGGTGCGAGATGGTGCTCGCTATGTCTGCCGGCTGGATGACGGCTTGCCGGTCAACCGGCACAAGCCGAGCGTGGACGTTCTGTTCCGCTCGGTCGCTCAGCAATGCGGAGCGAATGCCATTGGCGTCATCCTGACCGGCATGGGCAAGGATGGCGCACTGGGCTTGAAGGAAATGCGCGAAGCCGGCAGTCCAACGATCGCGCAGGACGAGGCCAGCAGTGTTGTCTGGGGCATGCCGGGAGAAGCGACGGCAATCGGCGCGGCCGTCCAGGTGCTGCCACTGAAAGACATCGCCGGCCGCGTCAGAGTGCTGGCCGACTCGATGGAACCAGGACGCATTTCGCGGCCGGCGTAACCGCTCCTATACTGCTTCAGTTCAGCAGATCATTCGGGGGAGCCACGATGCGTTTGTCCGCCAGCCTCGGCGCAGTCTTCCTGTGCCTTTCAACCCTCTGCCATGCCGAGGATCCCGTGACCGTCATCAGGGCCGGAACGCTCATTGATGGCGTGAGCTCCCAACCCCGCCGCAACCAGGACGTTGTGATCCGCGGCAATCACATCGTCGAGGTCGGTCCAACCGGCGCCCATGCGCTTCCCGCCGGAGCGCGGCTCATCGATCTCAGCAATTCAACAGTACTGCCCGGCCTGATTGATACCCATACCCACCTGTTTCTTCAGGGAGAGGTGCCCTCGGCCGGCGGCTACGATGTGCAGATCCTGAAGTACCCGGCATCGTTCCGAGCCGCCCGCGCCACTGTCGCCGCGCGCCGCGCACTCGAACAAGGCTTCACGACCATCCGCGACGTGGAGACGGAAGGGGCCGGTTACGGAGATGTCGGTATCAAGAAGGCCATCAACGAGGGTTATATCCCCGGCCCCCGGATGTTCGTGGCCACCCGGGCGATCTCCTCGACGGGAGGCTATTCACTGGATGACTACGCCCCGGAGATCGCCGTTCCCAAGGGCGCCCAGATCATCGACGGGCCCGTTGAGGCGCGCAAGGCCGCCCGTGAGCAGCTCGATAACGGGGCTGATTGGATCAAGGTGTACATGACCCACCGGTCCTGGGTCGACGAACACGGTGACCTCGTCTCGCAGCCCACCCTCACCGTGGAGGAATTGAAGGCCGTTGTCGATGAGGCGCACGGTTGGCGCAGGAAGGTCGCCTGTCATGCCTATAACGGGCTCGGTCTGCAACGCGCTCTGGACGGCGGCTGTGATTCCATTGAGCATGGACTCGAGCTCACAGATGCCCAGATCGCGCAGATGATCAGGCAGGGGACCTGGTATGTGCCCACATTGTCCGTGTACTACTACGACCCGGACCCGGAGAACACTCCATCGGGCAAACGCGATCGCAAGCGGGTTGCCCTCCACGGGGTCTCATTTCAGAAGGCGCTGCGCGCTGGCGTGAAGATCGCATTCGGTACCGACGTGGGCGGGTTTGTGTGGACCGATCCGATCGCGCAGGAGTTTGCACGCGAAGTCGAGTTTGGGATGACCCCCATGCAAGCCATTCAGTCAGCCACCTCCAAAGCGGCTGAGCTGCTCGGCCGGAAAGGCGAGTTGGGAGTGATTGCTCCCGGCGCATTGGCTGACGTCGTCGCCGTATCCGGGAACCCCCTCGAAGACGTTCACGTCCTCGAGAAGGTCAATTTTGTAATGAAGGACGGTGCGGTCTATTTGACCGTAGGGCCAAAAGCGCAGCCCTGAGGCTCATTCAACGTAGTTGCCGTGCCCACAATGAATGTTGAGGGCGTTGGCGATCCGGTAGTGAGCTGAGAGGTTCCAAACACTGCGATTCCAAACGACCCGTTTGCGTTCACGACCGCGATGTTACCCACATCGTCTATACAAATGCCGTGCGGCTGATTCAGCGACGCGACCGTATTGACCATGGCGGAGCTGAGAGTCACAGACGGCACGGAGGTGCTGGTGACGAGGCTCGCCCCCGGAAGCCCAACAACCGTTGACTTCGCATTGTTGCTCCACCAAACGGTGTCTGATGCATCGATCGCCACGCCCCATGGCCCTTGCACGGTGCCTGCTGCATCGCTCACCGTGACATCCGCGACAATCTGCGGCGTGGCTGTCCCCGTTTCCGGAATGGCTGGAATATGTGCCTTCGCAATCTTGACGAGGGTCGTGCCCGCAGCGGTGCTCGTACCGATGTTGGAAACCCAGATGTCGCCGCTGCTGTCGAACGCAATTCCCGACGCGCCGTTGAATTGCGTAGAGGAGATCAGGAGCACGGGCCCGATGGAGTTCGAGCCCGTCTGAGCCAGTTGAGCAGCCGTATAGGTCAGCACCGCATTCGCGGTGGAGTCGGCAATCCAGGCGTTGCCCAGCGGATCAATGACGATCTGATGCGGAGTTTTGATGAAAGCCGAGGTGATGATGGCGACCGGATCGGGGGCATTGTCGGTCGCGAGGGCCGCGAGTTGCGCGGCGCTGAATTCATACAGTGCGGGGGTGGGGGTGCCCTTGATCATGGCTCCCGTGTCCACCACCCACAGGTTCCCCATGGGATCGAATGCGATGCCCTGCGGCGATCCAAACACCTCACTGTTGATGGATACATGAGGCGCCGTGGCGGCGGTGCCGCCGGCGAGCTGTGCCGGATTGTATTCAACAACGTTGGTGCCGTTCGCGACCCACAGGCCCTTGCTGCCCACGGTCCGGCCGTCATCAGTCCCAAAACCACAGGCCGTAAGCAAACCGCAGCCAATAAAAAAGACCGGCAACCGCATAACCATCGTCCACTGGCCCAAGAGTCGATTCAGGGGCAGGTTATAGCCCGGTCCGGGAAGATGAGTAAAGTCAACGCGTCGCTGTTTTGATTGTTGTCACCGTCCGGCGACAGACGTTACGTATAATCGATCAGGGTCCTGAGTCCAAAGTCCGACTGCAGCTGCCGGGTGGAGTGCAGGAGCGCCGGACCTCCTCCGTCGGCCCGGAAATCAACTTCAACCCGCTGCTGCGGCCCCACGACGGCGATGTCTTTCAGCACCCCGTTGATCCGCAGTCGATGCCGTTGCAGATGCAATGGAATGATCTCATCGCTGGTGTTGTGGATCTGCAGCCGGTAACGCTCGCCCGCGGTCACGCGCAACCCCGGCCGGTTGACAGACCAGCGGTTGAGGCCGCTGCGGGCAGCGGAATGTCGAGTCAACACCATCGGCAGCGTGTTGACACGCCCGCCTGGATTTACACCGTCAAACATCACGGGTGCCTGATCCGTCTCCCGCACCACCCACCGGGTCGGCTGATTGATTACGACCTGGGCCGTCACCCGTTCCCCGGGGCTCAATCGCAGCGATCCCACTCTCGAGGGCGCGGGCAGTGGATTGCCATCGAGTGCCGTCACTTCGAAGTCGTGGCCGGGAAGCTCGAGGTGATAGTTTTCCGTCGCGCCCGCGTTCAACACGTTCAACATCACCCGCTCGCCCACGTTCGCCCGCAACGGGCCTGGCAGCCGTCCATTGAGAGAGACCGCGGAATACCCAACTTCGCAGCCGCGCGAGGTGCGCCGCATGAAAGGCTCACATCCCTTCAGTACGACCAACGATTCGCGTGGCACCGGTCCAATCAGTAGTACTCCCGCCTGACCGCTGTATAACCCGGCGCCCAGATCCGAGCCGGCCACCACCTCCGAATGGTATAGATACAAACCCGCGCGACCCGGAGTAAATTCAATTCGCCGCCGCGACCGCGGCGGGATGAGCTGAGAGGCCACATTCTGACCCTGCCAGTGGATCTGCTCGGGGGTGTCGGTTTCATTGAACACATCGACGCCCACGCGCTGTCCAACAGCCGCCCGCAGTACCGGCCCCGGGAACTGACCGTTGTAGGTAGTGGTTATTATCTTTCGACTATTCCCGGGGTGACCTTGCCCCAACTCAATCTCACTCTTGCGGATGCGAAGCACATGCCCGCGCGGCTCCTCGGCAAAAGCAAAGGGATTCAGGGCCAGAAGGCCCGACAGTTGCAGAAACGCCCGGCGTCCGAGCAGGCTGGATGAGTTACACTGCACCCGCTGAGTCTAGCTAAAAATTTCAAGCACCGGCATGCTCGAGCTCGAACACGTCTATAAGTCATTCGAAGGCCGGACCGTTCTGTCGGACGTCAGTTTGACGATTCCGAAGGGCGCCACGCATGCCCTGATCGGTTCGAGCGGCTCGGGCAAGACCACGTTGTTGCGCCTCACCCTCGGCCTGATTCCCTTCGACAAGGGCTATGTGAAGATCAACGAGCAGGCCCTGTCGACCTTCACGCCTACGGAGTGGGCGGACAGGATCGGCTACGTTCCCCAGGAGGGCGGCCTGTTTCCGCACATCAGCGGCAAACAGAATGTCTCCCTCGTGCCCGGCCTGCGCAACTGGCCCGCGGCACGGATCAATAACCGCGTGGAGGAGCTGCGCGCCCTGGTGGGGCTCGATGCGGCCATCCTTGCGCGTTTCCCCCATGAGATGAGCGGTGGACAGAAGCAGCGCGTGGCCATCATGCGCGCCGCCATGATGGATCCTCCGGTCATGCTGCTCGATGAGCCCATGGCCGCGCTCGATCCGCTGATCCGCAGCACGCTGCAGGAAGAGCTGAAGGCGATTTTTCAACGGTTGGGTAAGACCGTGCTCCTGGTCACTCACGACCTGGGCGAGGCCGTGTTCCTGGCCGAGCGCATCACGCTGTTGCACCAGGGGCGCATCATTCAAACAGGCAGCTATCGCGAGCTGTATCTCACACCCGCCGATCCCTTCGTCAGCTCGTTCATCAACGCACAGCGAAGTCTGCCGGACGTGAGCGCCGTGGCATGAGGAAACTGTTGCTGCTCCTGTTGTTCTGCTCGAACGCAATGGCGGCCGACAAGGCTATTGTCGTGGGATCAAAGATATTCACGGAAGGTTATGTGCTCGGCGAGGTCGCCGCTCAGACCATAGAAGCGTCGTCGCCCCCCGTACCCGTCATACGCAAGCTCGGAATGGGCAGCACAGGCATCCTGTTTCAGTCGTTGAGCTCAGGCGCGATCGACGTGTACGCGGACTACACCGGGACGCTTACCGAAGCCATCATCAAAAACCCCAATCTGAAATCGCAGCGTGAGATCCAGGCGGCGCTCGGCAAGTTGAATCTCGTCATGTCCGAGCCGCTCGGATTCAACAACACCTATGCATTGGCCGTGCGGGAATCGTTCGCCCGCCAGAACAACGTGACTACCATCAGCGATCTGGCGCGTTTGAAGACACCGGTGCGGGCTGCCTTCAGTTATGAGTTCATGGATCGCGCGGACGGCTGGCCTGGGTTGGCGGCCGCGTATCACTTCGCGTTGCCTCCGAAAAGCGTCAACCGCATGGAGCACAGCCTGACCTACCAGGCTATCGACCAGAACGCGGTCGACGTGATCGACGTGTATTCAACGGATGCGAAGATCCGCAAATTCGATCTGCGCGTGCTCGATGACGATCTCGCCTATTTCCCGGTCTATCAGGCTGTCTGGGTGGCGCGGAAGGAGTTCGTGCAGAAGTACCCGGCCCAATGGGATGCGCTCCAGAAGCTCGCCGGCACCATCGATGTCAACACGATGCTGGACATGAATGCCGCGGCGGATATCGACAAGAAGAGCTATGCGGAGATTGGCGCCCATTTCCGCGGCGCGCAGGCCCAGGTCACCGACACCTTCACGAGCCGGATTGCGCACCGGACCGTCGAGCACCTGTGGCTGGTCGCCATCTCACTGCTGTTCTCGATAGTCATCGGCGTGCCGTTGGGAATTGCCGCCGTCCGCTATCACACCGCCGGCCAGGCCATCCTGTTGCTGAGCGCCATGATCCAGACAGTGCCGTCACTGGCCCTGTTGTGTTTCCTCATTCCGCTGTTTGGAGTTGGAACGAAGCCGGCCCTGGTCGCCTTGTGTCTGTACAGTCTCCTGCCCGTGGTCCTGAATACGTTCACGGGCATCCGCTCCATCGATCCGCGGCACCTGGAAAACGCGCGTGCCTTCGGCCTCAACGGCCGCCAGATCCTGTTCCGGGTCACGTTGCCGCTGGCCAGCCCGATGCTGTTGGCGGGCGTCAAGACCGCAACTATCGTCAGTATCGGCACGGCCACGCTGGCGGCGCTCGTGGGAGCCGGGGGTTATGGCGCGCCCATCGTCTCCGGATTGTCTCTGAATGACGTCCCCACCATACTCACGGGCGCGATCCCGGCCGCCCTGATGGCGTGGCTGGCGCATGGTCTGTTTGAAGTGCTGGGTAAAATTCTCATACCCGCGGGGTTACGAGTACGAACTTAGATGTGAACCGGCCTGTCGAAAGGATCAACTTCGCCGACCTGCGCGATCGATATCTGCAACAGCAATTGCGGGGCGATCGGCGCGCAGCTGTGCAATTCATTGAAACGGCCCTGAGCGAGGGGGCCTCGGTGGATGAGGTTCGCTGTCGGATCGTACAGGCCGCGCAGCGCGAAATCGGGCGCTTGTGGCTGGAGGATCGGATCACGATTGCGCAGGAACACATGGCCACCGCGATCTCTCAGCTCGCGCTCGCCCATCTTTTCCAACGTGACGAATTCCGCGAACGAGTCAACAGGAAGATCCTCGTCGCCTGTGTGCCTGGCGAGCATCACGAATTTCCGGCCCGCCTGTTGGCGGACGCGCTGGAAGTTGCGGGATATGACGTCCGTTTCCTGGGCGCGGACGTTCCATTGGATTCCTTGCGGCACTCCATCGACACCGAGCGCCCCGACGTCGTTGCGTTGTCAATCACGATGCCGTTTCACCTTCCGGCACTACGAGAAACAGTCAGCGCGGTATGTGCAATGAAGAAGCAGGGAATGCTCATCGCCATAGGTGGCGGCTTGTTTGAATCGTCACCCGCGTTGTCAGCAGACATCGGCGCGGATCTGGTCGCGACGGATGCCGATGGCTTCATTTCGCAACTCGCAACCAGGCTCGGGACCGCGGCATGATTTCCTGGGACGGGGAGAGCCGTGAGTTTGCGCTCATTGTGGACGTGCAGGGGAAAGTCACTGATCGCGATGCCCGTACCGCGGCCAAATTGAAGCTGAATCCTGGCGATTCCCTTCTGGCGCGGGCGGTACCGGGCACCGAACAGAAGCTCGCAACCTTTCTGCAGCGGGCCCGCGGACAGGCCCTCACCGACGTCGAGCTGTCACTGACGGCGGATGGCAAGGCGATCACCTGCTCGTTTCATGCGAAACCGGACGCAACAGATCGCATAGCGTTGCTAGGAAGCTGGTTGCCGGAAGGATACAGCCGCAGCCTGCGGCAGGTCCAGGAATCCATGCGGGAAGTCGCGAACCTGAATCGCCGCATCGTGGGCCAGAAGCGCGAGATCGAGGCGCAGAAGGCCAACCTCGAGAGGACGCTGGCGGAGCTCGCCGATTCCAACAAGGGCATTACCAGTCTGCACCAGGAGCTCGAGGATGAGGCGGAGGTCCTGCAACGGACGGCCGAGCTTCGCAGCCGCGTAGTGACCAACGTGAGCCACGAGTTCCGCACTCCGCTGAACTCCATTCTAGGCCTGTCCCGTCTGATGCTGGGCGGTATCGACGGCCAGTTGAATGCCGAGCAGCACAAACAGATGGAATTCATCCGCGGCTCGGCGCAGCAACTGACCGCGATGGTGGACGATCTGTTGGACCTTGCCGCCGCGGAGGCAGGCAAGGTGGTCATGCGCCTGGAGAAATTCCAGGTCGGCGATTTCGTCAGCGCATTGCGCGGCACCTTGCGGCCGCTGGTTCCGGCGGGCGGTGCCGTCGATCTGGTGTTTGTCGATCCGCCGGCGGACCTGCAGATGGAAACGGACCAGAGCAAGCTCGGTCAGATTGTGCGCAACCTCGTGTCCAACGCTCTGAAGTTCACCGAACGTGGCACCGTCGAGGTGTCCGTGGATACCCGCCAGGATGATGTGATCTTTACAGTTCACGATACCGGCATCGGCATCGCCGAGGAGAATTTTGAGCGCATCTTCGAGGAGTTCGGCCAGATTGATGGCGCGTTGCAGTCGCGCGTGAAAGGCACGGGACTGGGTCTGCCCCTGTCCAGGCGGCTCGCGGAGCTGCTGGGCGGCGTTTTGACTGTTGAAAGTGAATTAGGATGCGGTTCCACCTTCACGGTCCGTGTGCCGCGTGTTCACGCGGAAATACGCAGGGGGTGACTGTTCCCATGCGAAAGCTCATCGTTGCGGTGTTGGCCACCGGCCTGGTCGTGGCTCAGCCGGCCGCGAAAGCGGAATCGCCCGCTGGCAACTGGCTCGCCGGCGGCCGCGACCAGCAGGGCACCTACTACTCCCCCCTCACGCAAATCAACAGCAGGAACATCGACCAGCTGGGCTTCGCCTGGTCCTATGACCTGGGCACCTACCGCGGCCAGGAAGCAACTCCCATTGTCATTGACGGGGTGATGTACACGTCAGGCACGTGGGGTTACGTCTACGCCGTCAATGCCGCGACCGGCAAAGAGCTTTGGCGGTATGACCCGCATGCTGCCCACCTGGCTGCGCGTCATCCCTGTTGTGACCTGGTCAATCGCGGCGTCGCAGTCTGGAAGGGCCGTGTGTACGTCGCCTCGGTGGACGGCAGGCTCCATGCCCTCGATGCGAAAACAGGCGCAAAAGTATGGGAAGCCGACACCGTCATCGATCACAAAATGCCGTACTCCAGTACCGGTGCTCCTCAGATCGCCGGACGCGTTGTTGTGATTGGCAACAGCGGCGCTGACATGGGTCATGGCGGAGTGCGCGGCTATGTATCCGCGTACGATCTGGACACAGGCGCATTCAAGTGGCGCGTCTTCACAGTGCCGCCGGAGCCAGGGCATGCGCCTGAAAGCCCCGCCATGGAGGCCGCCGCCAAAACCTGGGATCCGGGACGGGGTGCCCAATACAAGTTGGGTGCGACTGCCTGGGACGGTTTCGCGTATGACCCCGGGCTCGACCTCGTCTACTTCGGCACCGCCAATGCCGCCCCCTATGACCCGAGACAGCTGGGTCCCTCCAACGGCGATGAGTTGTACGCGGCCAGTATTCTGGCTGTAAAGGCCGATTCGGGGCAGCTCGCCTGGTATTACCAGACGACACCCCATGATCATTGGGACTTCGATGCCGTCCAGAAGTTTGTCATGGCTGACCTGGTGGTCAATGGCAAGCCGCGCCAGGTTCTCATGCAGGCCAACAAGAACGGATTCTTCTACGTGTTGGACCGCAAATCCGGCGAACTTCTTTCCGCCAACAACTACACCTTCGTCAACTGGGCCTCTCATGTTGATCTGAAAACGGGCAGGCCGGTGGTGACCGGGCAGGCGGACTGGTCAAAAAAGCCGAGCAACGTTTATCCGTCCTGGGCCGGAGGCCACACCTGGCACCCGATGTCCTACAGCCTGCAGACCCATCTCGTATATATCCCGGTACTGGATGTGCCCAACATCTGGGTGGACATGGCGCGCAATGGCGGCTCAGTCAAATACATTGACGGATTTTTCACGGTCAATGGAATCATGCCGGATGCCTCCTACGCACCCTCGGATCTGCGTGGGATGTTTGGCCCGTTGCCGGCCAAAGAGGCTCTGGGCCGCACGCGAGTCCGTGAGTTGATTCGCGCCTGGGATCCCGTCGCCGGTAAGACCGTTTGGGAACACGACACCTCAACTGGCTTACGCGGCTACGACGGCGGCGTCATGACGACTGCGGGGAACCTCGTCTTTCAGGGACGCGGCAGTGGCGAGCTATACATCTACGCTGCTGATGACGGAAAAGTGTTGAAAACCCTCCAGACGGGAAGTCACATCATGGCTGCCCCGATGACTTACACAGTAAACGCAAAACAGTATGTCGCGGTCCAGGCCGGCTACGGAGGCGCCGCGATCACCGTGGGCGCGATTCCTCCCAGCAGCGCAGCTACGAAGTATCAGAACGTCAATCGAATCATTGCATTCGAGCTGGGAGGCCCCGCGGTTCCAACTCCGCCTCCTTACTCCGAGCCGAAGATCCAGAAACCTCCGCAGCAGACGGCCAGCAAGGCAAGCATTCAGGCAGGCGAAATCCTGTTTGTGCAGGAGTGCTCTCGCTGCCACGTTCTGGGCCATAGCGTGACCCCCGATCTGCGCAACCTGGCTCCAGGCCTGCATGCCGCCTTCAAGGACATTGTCCTGCGCGGCGCGGTGGCACAGACGGGAATGGAGTCATTCAGCGATCTGTTGACTGAGAAAGACGTGGACGACATACACGCCTATCTCATCGACCAGGCCTGGCAGGCTTACAAGTAAGGCACCAGCAGCCGCGCGGCACCGTCGCGCAACTTCAGTGCCAGTGCCCGATGGTCGAGCGTGAGCCGCGTCTTCTGGTGGGCTGTAATCAAAGAGTCAATCTCCCGAACAACCCCTGAAGTGTAGATCTCCAGATCCAGCTCGAAGTTGAGCCGGAAGCTGCGGACGTCCCAGTTCGCGCTTCCAACCAACGCCCAGAGATCGTCGATGGTCATGAGCTTGGAGTGATTGAAGGGCGCCGGATAAGTCCAGACCCGACAGCCCGCTTTCAGCAGCGGAGCCATCTGGACCCGGGAGCCCCAGTCCACGGTGGGGTGGTTGCTGTGCTCGGGCAGCACCAGGTCAACCTCCACTCCGCGGAAAGCGGCGAGCGAAAGCGCGGTGATGATGCGCTCATCCGGCAGGAAGTAGGGCGTCATGATCCTGATCGACTTACGCGCGCAACTCAGTGCCGAGAGCACGACGAACTCGATCTTCTCCAAATCGTTGTCAGGACCGGATGTCACAACGCGGGATGTACTGTCGCCAGCGGGACTCAACGCCGGAAACCAGGCATCGCCGCTCAGCGTTTCCTTCGTTGCGAACAGCCAGTCGGCGGCAAACACGTCAATCAATTGCGCGACGATCGGTCCCTCGAACCTGAAATGCGTATCAAAGACCGGGTGCTTGGGATGCGTGTGCGTCAGGTTTTCCACGCCGATGTTGAGACCGCCGGTGAAAACAACGCGACCGTCGATCCCCAATATTTTCTTGTGACTGCGCAGATTCAGGAACGGCATGCGCCACGGCAGCGTCGAATGCAAAAAACGCGCTGTCGGAACGCCGGCCCGGCGCAGACGATGGTAGGTTGAGGATGTGAAATATCCGCCGCCGTATCCGTCGATGAGCACGCGGACTTCTACGCCGCGGTCCTTTGCGCGTGTCAGCGCCTCTATGAAAGGATTGCCGGCAACGTCGGCGCGGAAGATGTAGCTGGAAAGAGCGATCGATCGCGTTGCTCCATCGATGGCGGCCAGCATCTGTGGATAGGCATTGTCGCCGTTCTGGAGTAACTGGATCGAGTTGCCGTCTTCAGTGGGGCGGCCCGTAATCTGTCGGCCGGCGTGCTCCAGGGCGGCCAGGTGATCGGAGCGTGCGGTTGCGACATTGCGGGTCCGCTTCGGCGGGCGCGGTCGATGGAGGCTCTGCGCGCGGCGGCGGACACGATTGATACCCAACAGCAGATACAACACGCTGCCCATGATCGGGGCCAGCCACGCCAGCCCGATCCAGGCAACGCTCGACCCCGCCTCACGTTTGGTCAACAACACGTGCACAGTGACACCCACCGCCAACACCAGGTGCAGCAGGGCCAGCAGTTCGCCGCGCACCAATGCAGGGATGTCGATCACGCTCATGACGGTGCGACCCAGGGAAACTGCCAACCCGATGCCCGATTGGCGACCAGCCGGGGGCTCAAGTCAGCAACCGGCTCTGTTGCTCCAGCTCTTCCGAGGCTTCCAGCCAGGCAGTCTCCACCTTCTCCGTCTCCCGCGCCACTTCGGCCTGCTGCGCGAGAAGGTCTTTCAATTTGTCCTTCGAGGCGGCGGCATAGATGTCGGGGGCGGCCAACTCGGCCTGCAACGCTTGCGACTTCCTGGCCAGCCGCGCCAGGTCCGCGTCGCATTTGGCAATCTTCGCCTTGAGTGGCGTCAACCTGTTACGCCGCTCGGCCTCTTCGCGTTTGCGCTGCTTACGCGATTCAGCGGTCTCGACTGGCGAGGCTGCCGCTGCCGTCTCAGCGGTGTCAGGTTCCTCGTTGGTCGAATCCAACCACCGGGCATAGTCCTCGAGATCCCCATCAAACGGCGTTGCACGACCGTTATGAACGACGATGAACTCGTCAGCAACCGTCCTCAACAGGTGGCGATCGTGGGAAACCAGCACGACCGCGCCCTCGTAGTCCTGGAGCGCAACGGCCAGCGCCTGGCGCATCTCCAGGTCCAGATGGTTGGTAGGCTCGTCCAGGAGCATCAGGTTCGGTCGCAGGTAGGCCGTGAGAGCCAACATCAACCGTGCCTTCTCGCCACCCGAGAACGGGCCAACCGGCTCAAATACGCGATCGCCCCTGAAACCGAAGCCAGCCAGGAAATCCCGCAACTCCTGCTCGGTCGCTTTGGCCGCCAGCTCGGCGCCCGCGCGTCGCAGGTTGGTCAGCGGTGAGTCCTGCGGATTGAGCTGTTCGAGCTGATGCTGGGCGAAGTAACCAATCCGCAGGTCGCGGGCTTCGGTCCGCGTGCCTGCCAGTCCGGGAAGCTCTCCGGCCAACAGCTTCATGTAGGTGGACTTGCCCGCGCCGTTGCGGCCCAGGAGAGCCACTCTCGCGCCGGGAGCCAGGGTGAGACTCACCTTCTCGAGGAGCGCCTTTCCGCCATAACCCGTTGACTGATTCTCCAGCGCCAACAGGGGGCGCGGCAGTTTCGCGGGTTGGGCAAATGAGAACTCGAACGGTGAATCCACGTGCGCCGGCGCGATGCGCTGCATTCGCTCGAGGGCCTTGAGACGACTTTGAGCCTGTCGGGCCTTCGTGGCCTGCGCACGGAAGCGTTCGACGAACGATTCCATGTGTTTGATCTCGCGCTGCTGCCGGGTGAACAGGGCCGACTGCTCGGCCAGCTCGGACGCGCGCTGATCCTCAAACGAGGAATAGTTGCCCCGGTACGCGCGGGCCTTGGAATGCTCAATGTTGACGATGCGATTGACGATCCGGTCCAGGAATTCCCGGTCGTGCGCAATCAGCAGCAACGTGCCCGGATATTCCAGCAGCCAGCGCTCCAGCCATAGAATGGCATCGAGGTCCAGGTGGTTGGTGGGCTCGTCGAGCAACAACAGGTCCGAACGGCACATCAGCGCCTGAGCGACGTTCAGGCGCACGCGCCAGCCGCCGGAAAAGGATTTGACGGGCCTGGATTCGTCGGCTGTTGTGAAGCCGAGTCCGTGCATCAAACGTCCAGCGCGGCTCCGGGCGTCATAGCCACCGACCGCCGCGTAGCGGGCGTGCAGGTCTCCCAGCTTCAAACCGTCATTGCGCGCTTCAGCTTCGGCAATCAACTGTTCGATCTGACGCAGCTCGGCATCCCCGTCGAGCACGAACTCAATCGCGGGAGCCTCCGTAGCGAGCAGTTCCTGCGAAACATGAGCGATCGCCAGATTCGATGGCATCTCGAACGTGCCGGCGTCCGGCTGCAGTTCGCCCCGGACCATCGAAAGCAGGCTGGACTTGCCACTGCCGTTCTCGCCGGTGATTCCAACTTTCTCACCGCGGAACAACCCGAAGGTGGCACCGGAGAAAAGGACACGGGGCCCGCGCCGTATCGTGACGTCGGTGAAATTCAACATGTTGTGGAAGGCGGGCGGGTCAGCCTGACTGGCTGGACCGCGCCCAGATGTTCAAGCCACCGTCGGCCGCGTGTCTGTCGATCTCGTCGAGCTCCGACTTGCTGAACTGCGTATTGCGCAGGGCACCCAGGCAGTCTTCGATCTGCTCCCAGCGGCTGGCTCCGATCAATGCGCTGGTCACGACCGGCCGTTTCAGCACCCACGCGACAGCCATCTGCGCGAGGCTCTGCCCGCGCCGCTGTGCAATCGCATTGAGCGCGCGAACGTTCGCGAGGTTGGTCTCCGACAGCATGTTCTTGTTGAAGAAGCGTCCCTGCGCCGCTCGGGAGTTATCCGGGATGCCATTGAGATACTTGTTGGAGAGCAGACCTTGTGCCAGAGGGGAGAAGGCGATGCAGCCCACGCCTTCGGTCTCGAGCACGCTCAGCAGCTCCTTCTCGACCCAACGGTTGAGGATCGAGTAGGACGGCTGGTGGATCACCAGCGGAATCTTCATCTCACGCGCCAGGGCCACGGCCTCGCGGGTTTTCTGCGGACCGTAGGAGGAAATCCCAACATAGAGCGCCTTGCCGCTGTGCACGGCGGTTGCGAGCGCACCTATTGTTTCCTCGAGGGGCGTATCGGGATCGACGCGGTGGGAATAGAAAATATCGACGTATTCGAGCCCCAGGCGCCGCAGGCTCTGGTCGAGGCTCGCCAGCAGGTACTTGCGTGAGCCCCATTCGCCATAGGGGCCCGGCCACATGTCGTAGCCGGCCTTGGTGGAGATGAGCAGCTCATCGCGATAGGACGCCAGGTCGTCCTTCAGGATGCGCCCGAAGTTCGTTTCGGCCGAGCCCGGGGGTGGCCCGTAGTTGTTGGCCAGGTCGAAATGGGTGATGCCGTGGTCGAAGGACTTCAGCACCATGTCCCGGGCGTTGGATTGGGAGCTCGTGTCTCCGAAGGTATGCCACAGACCGAGCGAAATGCGCGGCAACTGCAGGCCGCTGCGTCCACTGCGGGCATAGGGAGTCAACGTGTAGCGATTATCGGCTGCGACGTACATCTGGCGCGTTACCACATCAAGTCATCGGGGACGACGAAATCCTTATAGGGATCCTCAGCCGTTGTTTCGGGGGCTGGGCTCTCCTTGGTCTGCGCCGTAGGAACAACCATGTTTTCGTCCCGTTCTCGGATGCGATCTGCCGTTTCCTTGGGCACCACTGCGTAGTGTCCCTTGTAGCGCACGATAACGAGCACACCGCTGGTCAACTTCTCGCGGCGGTCCGCGTCGACAGACATGCGACGGATCTTCTTCCCGTCGATGAAGCTGTAGTAATCCTCGGTCTCGAGCCTGGGGGCGCGGTTCTGCTCGATGATCTGCTCAATCTCGGCAATCTTCGCGCGACGCTTGGCCTTCTCTTCACGCTTGCGGTTCAACTCCTGGTCGCGCGCAACCTTCGCCGCCTGCGCTTGCTGGGCAGCGAGCGTCGCAGCGCTCTGGGCGGGGGTTTGAGGCGCACGTGGAATCACCGGCGCAGGCTGATAGGACTGTCCCGACGCGGGATGCTGCCCCTGCGGACGCTGCTGCCCCGACCCGGGGCCCTGCCCCTGCCTGGCGTTGGGCCCTTGGTTGGGGCGCTGCCCCGCGCCGCCGGGATGTTGCCCCTGCTGCGGTGGCCGCGCGTCCTTGTGATGCTTGGGAGGCCGGCTACGGAACTGCCGTTGCTGTTCCTGCTGCGCCGCTTGCTTCGCCTGCTGCTCGGTGACGAGGCCGACTTTCAGCAACTGATCGCGCAATGAATTCATGACTGGACCGCAGACGCTGGCAAAAAAGTGAGCGACGCATTTTACGCATAGAGTTCGAATACTTCATTGCCGCATACGGATTGGCGCGCCGGTGAGATGGTGGGAGCGGCCAAGCTTCGTGACTGGGTCACCTTCGTGTCCGGCCGCGACCCCCGCAATGAAAAAAGGCCCGGCGGTGAGCCGGGCCTTTGATCAAGCGATCAATGAAAGCAACTTACCAGCGATCGCGGCCACCACCGCCGCCGCCACCGCCGCCGTAGCCACCACGGCCGCCGCCACCGCCGCCCGGACGTCCGCCGCCGCCACCGGTGCGGGGCTTGTCCTGAGCTTCGTTGACGCGCAGCTGCCGACCACCCATATCGTGGCCGTTCAGGCTCTGAATGGCGCGGGCTGCATCGGCCTGGCTCATTTCAACGAACCCGAATCCGCGGGGGCGGCCCGTCTCACGATCGGTCGGCAGCGACACGGACTCGACGGTCCCGTGCTGCGAGAACAATGCGCGTACGTCCGCCTCGCTGGCGCTAAACGGCAGATTGCCGACATAGATTTTGGACATAAATTTCGTCACTCTCCAAACAACTCGAAGCAGCCTATGGGGCAAATAGTAGGTTGACTGCCCTGGCCACTTCACACGGCAGGAACACCAGTCAGGTCAGGGAGAGTGTGTCTCACGAGCCCAAAGAACCGTAGATCCTGTCACCTGATCGCTTTCGTTCGGCTGTAGATCCAGAAATGCTCGTAAAGCATCAGGTCGAGACGGACATGGGCGATCGACCTAAAGTATGCCAGAAGCGACGCTTGTGTACCCCTTCTGGTGGTGAACCTTTGATGTTTTAAATTGTCATCTGTGCCCCGCCCCAGGCACCCCGCGGACCAATTAGTTGCCTGGGCTGGATTTCACCGGGCTTGCAACGAGCCCGGCCTGGCCACCGTTGTCATTTAAATTTTCCTTTTAAAATTAAGGTGTTGTGCGCGAGTTGGATTGCGCGCGCCAACGTATACGTCGTGTTACATCGGTGTCCACCGGGCGATCGTTGGATTCCAAACCGATCAATACGGCAGCCGCGGGCGGCGGATGCTCCAGGAAATTTTTTTCACCGGTCGGAGCAAGGTGTTGCGTTGGGGCCGCGCCGGAATGTGGGCGCGGCGGCAGCGTTGCTTCATTGCACTGGACCGTTTTCACGCCAATCGTAAAATGGTCCTGATTCTCACAGGTGAGCGACGCATGCGGGAGCCGGCCCGGTTTCACGATCTGATGCTACGGGAGCGACTGCCGCACTGTCGCACTGCGTTCGTGAGTGGTCCTGCGCAGGTTGGCAGGACCACCTCGTGCAAGGCCCTGTCCACGCGCTACCTGGATTGGGACGACGTCGCCCACCGCCTGCTGATCCTCAAAGGCCCGGATGCGGTGGCGAAGCACCTGGAGCTGGATCGCTCCCGTGAAGTCACGGTCGTCTTCGACAACCTGCACGGCCACCGGGGTTGGAAGGACTTTCTACGCAAGTTCCAACTCCGCTGCAGCTCGCGAGTGCGCGTCGTCGTTACGTTGCTTTCACACCAGGGCAAGTTGCCATCCCGCTCTTCGTTGGTGCGCATCAATCCCTGGACAGTCGGTGAGTGCGCGCGCAAGGGGCTGGTTGCGACGCCGATCGAAGGGCCGGCGGCGGTCAGTGAGGAGGATTGGATGGCGCTCCTCGAGCACGGCGGATTCCCCGAGCCCTTCCGCAAACGCGACGCCAGGTTCACCCAACGTTGGCATGCCCGGCGCCAGACGCAATTGATTGACCACGACCTGCCCAGGCTCGCCGCGGTGCGGGATCCATCCCTTCTGCAGATGTTAGGCCTGCTGTTGTCTGATCGTTCGGCCACTCCCATTGTCTATTCGGATCTGAGCCGGCAGCTCGGAGTGTCGGTTGACACGGTCACGCGCTGGGTCGGGCTGTTGGTTGAGTTGCAGTATGGCTTTTGTGTGCGCCCGTGGTCTTCAGGTGTGCCCAAGGCCCTGCGCAAGGAGCCCAGGTGGTTCCTGCGTGACTGGTCGGCGGTACTGGACCCATCCGCGCGCATGCGGACGTTGGTTGCCTGCCATCTGTTGAAGGCGGTGGAGGGGTGGACTGACCTGGGATTCGGTCGGTTTGAGCTGAGGTATGTGCGCGACAAGCTGCAACGGGAAGTTGATTTCCTGGTGTTGCGCGACCGCAAGCCCTGGTTTCTGGTGGCGGTTGCCAGCGAGTCACCCAGGGGCGGGGTGGCGCCGTCAGTGCTGCGTTATTTTCAACGCATCACGCGGGCGCGGCATGCATTTCATATGGTGATGGAGGCGGGATTTTCCAGTGCCGATTGTTTTGCGCTGGAGGAGCCGGCAGTGGTTTCAGCGCGCGCGCTGTTGAGTCAGTTGTTGTAACGGCTCAGGCCGCCATGGGCATGGCCACTTCGACCCGGTTGCGGCCCGAGCGTTTCGCCTGGTAGACGGCGGCGTCAGCCTGCGCGATGAGGTGCTCGCCCCACACTCCCAACATGTCACTGGTGGCTACTCCAATGCTGCACGTGAGCGCTATGGGCTCGCCGTATCCTTCGACGCGCACGCTGGCGACTCTTTCCAGGATGCGCTGCGCGATTGGATGAGCCGCCGCCGTGTCGGCGCTGCTGAGAATGACCACAAACTCTTCACCGCCATAGCGGCCAATGACATCTGACTGGCGCAGCTCCGCCTGGATGGGCGGGATGATGGCACTCAGACACGCATCTCCCGCCTGGTGCCCAAACGAGTCGTTGATCTCTTTGAAATGATCCAGGTCGATAAAGAGCAGTGATATAGGCAGTCCGCGAGCCCGGGCGCGCGCGCAGGCCGCATCGAGCCTCTCAACCAGCGAGCGCCGGTTGAGCACGCCGGTGAGAGCGTCGATCTTCGCATGCCGTTCAGCCTCTGAGAGTGCTCTTCGTTGCTCGCGCAATCGATCGGCAATTCCCAGTGCAATCAGCAGGGACGCAGCCACCATCGACAGCGGCAGCCCCAAGTAGACTACTGAGTCATTCTCTTCGCTGGCATTCATCAGCAGTCTCATGGTCGTCGCGATGGTGAACGCCTCCAACAGAGTCCAGGCCAGCAAGAACCAACCAGCCGGCCGGCTCCCACGCCGCCACGCCACGAAAGCGACCACCAGCGTATAAACCGCGGCGCCCAGGAACAGCACATTCCCAACGTTGTTGACGAGGTCTTCGAACCCGATCAACTTGATGAGGTTGGCAAACGTCAACAGAACAAACGCACCCGCAAGCCAGCCAAACACCGCGTAGTTGCGCGGCATGACCCGCCGCAGGTCGGCAATATCGCGCACGAACAGACAGGCCGCCGCCCCACTGAGGGCCGACAATACATTCCAGGTGTAATGAGTGAGCGGCGTCGCGGCCGACAGCCACGGCCACTCAAATCCCTGACCGGAGAAATAAGCTACGTACAGCGCCTGTAAAACGAAGAGCGTGGAGTACAGGATGAACGCTCGTTCCTGGAGCACGAGCCAGAAGAGGAATGAAGCGACGGCCATCGCGGCCAGCGCCCCGAAGGCCAGCGAAATGATCCGCCCCCGGTTGTTTTCCGCATGCAGGATGTCATCGAGCGTGGAGACCGCGAACCGGGGAACGCCGTAGCCCGCGCCGGGCGGAACGATGCGAACATACAAGGCGCTGGTGGCCGCCGCCACCCCGCTCGGCAGGATAAATGCGGTGTCGCGTGCGCCCGCAAACTCCGGAATCCTTGCCGCGACTGGCAGTGGCGTGCCAGAGCTCGCCGCGTAAACCTCAACCTGATGCAACATCCCGGCATGCACCAGGATGGCTGGGATGGCCCCCGCGCCAAATGCTTCGTGGCTCGCCACGCGCAGCCACATCACTTCGCCGCGTGAGGCCTGTTCTCTCGGGTTCGGCGCAGTGAATTTCGCGTCGAGTGAACCGCTGGTGACTTCGGAGATCGTGGCGTCGGTGATCGACGGGTCCAGCGCCTGTATCGTGAGCCCCTGGATGGCGGGCGGCGTACGACCCGAACCTTCAGGTGTGACCGCACCGGCGCTGAACCCTACGCAAAGGATGATGAGGCCCAGGGAGTACTGGAAAGCAGCAGCCAGGGGGCCGTTGCGGAAACTGCTCATCGGGGTGCGACCGACAAAACTAATACATTGGTCGCGGATTATGCCGCAAAGCAGTCTGCCGGCGCCCCCTAAGCAGGTCCTCGTTACACTTTAATATCTAGCGACGCTCCCAGTGACCTTCCACCAGGAACCAGCCGCCGCGCTCATGCACCCAATGATGCGGCACCCACCGCATGTGGGGATGCGGGTGTTCCCAGTGGCCTGGAACCCACACGTGCTGACCGCCTTCCCAGCGCCAATATCCACTCGCCCAGACGTAGCCGGGCTCCGGCGGTGGTCCGTACGTCTCCACGCGAACGGGCGGGGGAGCCACCACGACTGCGGGTCCTGCGTAGTACCGGCGCGGCGCCGGCGCGGCAGCAACGACGCAGCCGCCGAGCGTGATCGCCAGCATGGAAATTGCTACCAGCCTGGCGGCGGTGTATCGGGACTTACTCATATGCATTCCCTCAGGTTGATGGTGGCCGCCATCGAATTATGGTAATCGGATGACTGGTCACGATTGCGCTCATAGTGGCGCTTTATTCCTAAACGCAAGATGACCCGTTTGGTTCACAAGAAGGACAAGTCGATGCCGGCCCACACGGACACGGTATTTCTGTTTGATGTCGATAACACCCTACTCAACAACGATGCCGTGCAGGAAGACCTGAGCGCACATCTGGAGGAAGAGTTTGGCCGCGCCGCGCGCGACCGCTACTGGACAATCTTCGAGACACTGCGCTCCGAGTTGGGCTACGCCGATTATCTCGGAGCCCTGCAACGATATCGGGTCGAGCACCTGGATGACCCGCATCTGCTGCGGGTGTCGGCATTTCTCATTGACTATCCGTTCGAAGGCCGTCTATATCCCGGCGCCTTGAAGGCGATTTCCCACTGCCGCCGCGCGGGTCCGACAGCCATCCTGTCCGACGGCGATGTCGTATTCCAACCGCGCAAAGTGATGCGCTCCGGACTGTGGGAGGCGTTTGAAGGCCGCGTCATGATCTTCCTGCACAAGGAGCAGATGCTCGATGCGGTAGAGCGCCACTATCCGGCGAAGCACTACGTCATGGTGGATGACAAGTTGCGGCTGTTGGATGCCATGAAAAAAATCTGGGGCTCGAAGCTCACCACCATTTTCGTGCGCCAGGGCCACTATGCACTGGACCTGGCCACCATTTCGGCGTATCCGGCGGCCGACATCACCCTCGAAAAGATCGGTGATCTCGCCACAACCAACGTTTCACATCTCTCCGGGGCAAAATGAGCACAGTCAAAGTGAATCCACTGGCGGGCAAACCCGCGCCGGCCAGCCTGCTGACGAACATTCCCAAGTTGATGACGGACTATTTCACTCTGCGGCCGGATGGATCAGTGCCTGCCCAGCAGGTTTCCTTCGGCACCTCGGGACACCGGGGGACGGCATTTGATCGAGCCTTCAATGAGTGGCACGTGCTCGCCATCAGCCAGGCGATCTGCGAATACCGCCAGTCGAAGGGCATCGACGGCCCGTTGTTTCTCGGAATCGATACACATGCGGTATCGCCGGCCGCGCAAGCGAGCGCTCTCGAAGTGCTCGCTGCAAACGGTGTTGAAGTCATGCTCGCTGAGAATGATGAATACACCCCGACTCCCGCGTTGTCACACGCCATCATCGTCTACAACCGCGGAAGGAAAAGCGGTCTGGCCGATGGCATCGTCGTAACACCGTCACACAACCCACCGATGGATGGAGGGTTCAAGTACAACCCTCCCAACGGCGGCCCGGCGGATACCGATGTGACGGGCTGGATACAGAATCGCGCCAACGATCTGTTGAAGGCCGGGCTCGAAGGCGTCAAGAGAGTCAGCTACGACAAGGCCGTAAAGGCGTCGACGACCCACCGCTACGACTTCCTCAACACCTACGTCAGTGATCTCGCGAACATCATCGATTTTGATGCCATCCGCGGCTCAAAGCTGAATATGGGGGTCGATCCGCTCGGCGGGGCTGGCGTGCACTACTGGCCGGCCATTGCTGAGCGTTACAAGCTGAATCTCCAGGTCCTGAATACGCAAGTCGATCCAACCTTCCGGTTCATGACCGTCGACTGGGATGGCAAGATCCGGATGGATCCCTCGTCGCCATATGCCATGCAGAGCCTGATTCACCTCAAGGATCGGTTTGATGTTGCGTTTGCGTGCGATACCGATCATGACCGGCATGGCATCGTGACCCGCAGCGCGGGCCTGATGCAGCCCAATCAGTATCTCGCGGTGGCCATCGACTATCTGTACAGGAATCGACCGAAGTGGAAGAGCGATACGGGTGTTGGCAAGACCGCGGTCAGCAGTCAGATGATCGACCGCGTGGTCGCGAAGATGGGGCGACGGTTGTATGAAGTGCCCGTAGGGTTCAAATGGTTTGTGAACGGGCTCGTCGACGGGTCGCTCGGATTTGGTGGGGAGGAGAGCGCGGGTGCGACCTTCCTGCAGTTTGATGGCAGCGTGTGGAGTACCGACAAGGACGGGCTGATCCCCGGGCTGTTGTCGGCCGAGATCACCGCCCGTACGGGACGTGACCCTGGCGAGGCTTATAAAACACTGACCCAGGAGTTCGGTGAGCCCGTGTTTGAGCGCGTGGATGCACCCGCGTCCAAGGCGCAGAAAGCTGTTCTAAAGAAGCTCGCGCCGGAGCAGGTAAAATCGAAGGAGTTGGCGGGCGAGAAGATCACGCAGGTGTTGAGCAAGGCGCCCGGCAACGGCGCACCCATTGACGGCCTCAAGGTGCTGACCGAAAGCGGTTGGTTTGCCGCGCGGCCCTCCGGCACGGAGGAGATCTACAAGATCTACGCCGAAAGCTTCAAGGGCAAGGAGCACTTGAGCCGGCTCATTGATGAGGCGCAGAAGTTGGTAAGCGATTGCTTCGCCGCCGCGGGCGCCACCTAGCCCGCGGCGTCGGCAGCGTTAGGGGTTCTTCTTCTCAGCCGCGCTGAGGCGATTCGCCATCGTCAGGTGATGCCTCAGTGTCGGCAGAGTCTGCTCCGCGTACGCCTTCACATCGGCGTCCGCGTCTTTTTGCTTCGCTTCCTTTTGGAAGTCGCTGATGTCAGCGGTGTGATCCTTCACCATCATCTGCGAAAACGCCTTGTCGAACTCCGTGCCGTTCAGGCCCTCGAGCTTGCCCAGCATTGTCTGGCCGTCTGGGGAAACGGTGTCAGGCAAATTCATCTGCTTGGAACCAGCGAGGGTTTTCAGCGTGTCGTTGTTGGCGCTGTGATCAGTCACCAGTTGCTGACCAAGCTCCTTGACAGCCGGAGCCAGAGCGCGCTGCACGGCGAGCTTGCCCGCTGCAACTTCCATCAGGTTGCCCTGCGCGGCCTTGTTGATGAACTCGCGGTCGGCCGCACTCAGGCCGGTGTCCGCCGCCGTGGCGAGGCCGGCTGCCGTGGCCAAAAGGGCTGACACCATTGCCACCGTGACCTTCTTCGACTTGAGCGCACTCATGGGCGAGACCTCTCTATTTGACCTGATTTTGATGTGCCCATGATCGGCCACGGTAAGGCCTGCGGCTGTAAGACAACGCCACATTGATTCGTAGGCCGGGAACGCCCGGGCGTGGCAGAGGTCTAGTGTGCGACGGCGGTGAGCGCCGACCAGCCGTTCCAGATGATCTGGATGCCGATGCACATAAGAATGAATGCGGACAGGCGCACCATGACTTCCAGGCCGGTGGTGCCCAACAGCCGCGCGAGATTTCCGGCAAACCGATAGGCGATGTAGATGCTCAGAGCGATCGCCACCACGCCGAAAAATGCACCAATGGCGTGCAGCGCAAGCGCCGGCAGAGCGATTTCCATCTCCGGCTTGCGGCTGCCGATCGTGATGGCAACGGAGATGGATCCAGGTCCCACGGTGAGCGGCATGGTCAGGGGGTAAAAGCTGCCCACCTTGCGAGTCACGCCCGGCTGCACATTGGCCTCACCGTGGTCGGACCACTGCTCCTCGGTGAGCAGTTTCCAGCCGAGGGCTGTGACGACGAACCCGCCGGCGATGCGCACGACGGGCAGCTCGATACCGAAGAAAACGAGCAACCAGGGCCCGATGACCATGGACCCGAGCAGCAGGGCAAACCCATTGATGGCCACCCGCCGGGCCAGCCCCTCACGCTCCGTGTTCGACAGACTGGGAGTGAGTGCCAGAAAGAACGGCGCCGCCTCGATCGGATTCACGATGGGGAACAGTCCTGCGAAGGTCAGCAGGAACGCGCCAAAAACTGCACTCACGAACAAGCCTCATTGGACGCCCCCAAACTTCAGGGCGGACGAAGCGCACATTGTAGCGTCAGTGATTGGGGCACAGGGGCGGAACGCACTTTCCGACCGAGTTGCGCTTATTCATTTCGTCCTGGGCAATGCGCTCCTGAAGAGCGGCTTCCTGCTCAGTCAGGCAGACCCGCTGCGTGAACTGGCTGCCCGTGAGCTTTTGCTTGCGGCAGTAGTAAAGCTGCCCGCGATAAGTGGAGGGCTGATAGCCCTGCGCAATGAGGGCGCGGTTGACCTGTTTGCCCGGGGGATCGGCTGTTACCGGCGTTCGCGCCGCGGGGCCCGCCACGCCATCCATGACTGGCTCTTTGGAACCTGTGGCACACCCGGCCACTACAGACATCGCCACCACGGCGCATGACATCCATTTCATCCTATTGCTCCCGCCGAACCTTGATAGCCAGCGAGGAGTGGGCCGACATCCAGTAGGACCCCAGCGCCCCGCGCTCAATCTTCACGCTGTCCCCGACAGCGATCCTGAGGTCCGGGCCGTCGTCCGCCTGCGCCCAAACCTCGTCGTTATTGAGTCGAACAACCACGCGCCCATTGGGCCCGCGGGTAACGCTTGCAACACGGGCAGCGGCAGCGCGCCCGGTCACCAACTTTCCGACCTCGGTGTCATAGCAGGCGAGCCGCTTCGCGTCGTCCTTTTCAGTGAAGCACGCCCGAACACCCGACTCCACGGCGTTCGCCACCGAAATCGACGCAATCGCCAGAACAATTCCGTACAGCGCTCGCCAATGTATGTCCACTACAACACCCAACCACCTCAACCAGACGCGACGGTAGCCCGTTGCGCCACTCTTGTCGCGCGGCAGGTAACTCATCCCGCGAATCGCCCGGCTCGTCCCCGACGGATCAACATCGTCACAACATCGCTCGTGTCTCCTTGTTTCTAGGGATGATTCGCCACAACAACTTCGGGGGAGATGCCCATGTGTCAATATGATCTGCGATTCCTTCGACACAGGCGCTGGCCCTGGGTCTTGGGCCTGGGTCTCGCTGCCGTCGTCAGCGGCCCGGCCTTCGCGGCCGATGAAGATGAAGCCGTCCAGTTACAGGAAGTCGTGGTCACCGGCTCGCGCATTGCCGCGCCCAATCTCACGAGCACCAGCCCGATCCAGGTGATCTCGTCAAAGACCATTCAACAGACCGGCAAAAATGACATCAGTGATGTCATTCTCCAGTTGCCGCAGAACTTCAACAACTCACTGGGCCAGGATCTCACCAGCAATACCAGTGGACTGGCCGCCGCGGGCGGTGTCACCACCGCCGATCTGCGCGGCCTCGGTCCCAACCGGACCCTGGTGCTGGTGGATGGTCGCAGGCTCGGCAACGGCAGCCCCAACACCGGGATTGCCTCCCCGGCTCCGGACCTCGATCAGATCCCGGTGCAATTGATCGAGCGCATCGATGTCGTTACGGGCGGCGCGTCATCCGTTTACGGCTCCGACGCCATCGCCGGTGTGGTCAACTTCATCATGAAGCGCAATTTCGAAGGCATTCAGTTCGATGCGCAGATCGGGGAGTCCATTCACCACAATCACAATTCGGCCATCCAGGGCCTGGCGCGTGACTTCGGTGTCGATCCGCCCACGGGCACGGTGAAGGACGGTCGCAACCGCAACTTCAACCTGATCATGGGAACCAACTTCGCCGATGGCAAAGGCAACGCAACGGCGTACTTCGGTTACCTGCAGTCGGACCCGGTCTACAGCGGTGATCGGGACTTCGGCTCCTGTCAGCTCGAAGGGCTGCAGTCGGTGACGGACGGTCCGGTGGATGGCACGGACTGTACCGGCTCAGGCAACAGCAATCGCTTTACTCCGTTGGGCACAACAGTCAACGGCGTGTTTACAGGCGCGAAGGGCAGCCGGTTGGGCGTCGCGGGCAGTCAACTTCTTCCCTGGCCGGCGGCGGGCCAGGTGCCGCCGCCATTCTTCAATTCCCAGCCCTTCATCACCATTGCCCGCCAGGATCAGCGCTACACGGCGGGATTCATGGCGCACGATGCGGTCACCGACTATCTGCAGCCGTACATGGACTTCAGTTACATGAACGACAAGTCGCATACCGCCGTGGCACCCGCCGGGCTGTTTGAGAACGCCAATCCGCTGGATTCGCAAAACAACTACCAGACCAACTGCAGCAACCCGCTGCTGAGCGCCCAGGAGCAGGCCGTCATCGGCTGTACGCCCGCGCTCATTGCGGCGGATGCGGCCAACCCCGGCTCGGCCCTGGCGAATATCGAAATCGGCCGCCGTAACGTCGAGGGCGGTCCCCGGGCCGCCAACTTCGAGCACACCAACTACCGCGCGGTGCTCGGTGCCAAGGGCGATTTCGCGGACGCCTGGAACTATGACGCCTACGGCAGCTACTACTACACGACGTTCTTCAACTCCAACACCGGCTTCCTCAATTTCCAGGCAATCAATAATGCGCTGCTGGTGACCGGCACTGCCGCGAACCCCACCTGTATCAGCGGGCCACCCTGTGTGCCGTGGAACATCTGGAACCAGGGCGGTGTGACCGCGGATCAGATCACTCCAATGCTGCAGACGGGGACTGCCTATGGAACCGTCACTGAGCGGATCCTGCATGTGGACGTAACGGGTGACCTGGGTAAGTACGGAATCAAGCTGCCGACCGCGAATGACGGAGTCGGTATCAACATCGGCTTCGAGCATCGCAACGACCACACGCAGTTCCAGCCGGATTCGAGCGAGCTCAGCGGCCTGTTGTCAGGGTTCGGCGGCGCGGTGGTCTCCATCGACAACAGCCAGACGGTCAAGGAGGGTTTTGTTGAAGTCCGCGCGCCCCTGGTGCAGGACAGGTTCCTGGCCAAGGACCTGGTCGCCGACGTGGGCTATAGAAGATCGGATTACGATCTGATCGGGAACGTCAACACCTACAAGATGGAGTTGCAGTGGGCTCCGACCGGGGACGTGCGGTTGCGAGCTTCCTACAATCGCGCGATTCGTGCTCCGAGCATCATCGAGCTCTATAACCCTCAGCTCGTTGGCCAGATTGGATTCGGCGAGGATCCCTGTGCACCTGACACCAAGTCGCACGTCGCTGCTGCGCCTCTGGCGCAATGTCTGAACACGGGTGTGACGGCTGCGCAGTACGGTAACGGCATCGAGCGCGGACAGGTCGTGGGCGGAGTGGCGGGCACCAACGACATTCCGCAGGGAACGGGGAGTCAGCTCACTCAGGTCCAGGGAGGCAATCCGCATCTGAAGCAGGAGCAGGCGGACACGTACACCATTGGCGCGAATTTCACGCCGCAGTTTCTCAACGGGTTCGCCGCCAGCATCGACTACTGGCAAATCAAGGTGAAGGACGAGATTGGTACGTACCCGGCTCCGGCCATCGTACAGAACTGCCTCGTGAGTGCCGATCCCACGTTCTGCTCGCAGCTGGTTCGCAATCCGGCCAACGGTGGCTTGAACGGCGCGACCGTCGCCGGCGGTGGTTACATCATTCAGACCAATCAGAACCTCGGCGCCCAGGAGCTCCGTGGCATCGACCTCGATGCCACCTACAAACTGCCATTGCCCCAGCTGGGAAATGCGCTGTTTTCAATAAACGGCTCGTACCTCCTGAAGGATGCCACTACGCCGTATAAGGGGGCGCACACCTACGACTGCGCCGGCCTGTTTGGCGCGGTCTGTCAGACCGTCACGCCAAGGTGGCGCCATGTCGCGCGCGCCAGTTGGGAAACGCCTTGGGATGTAGACCTGACTCTGTCATGGCGTTATATCGGCAAGGTGTCCCAGGACCAGAACTCCTCGGATCCCACCCTGAATTTCGCAAGCTTCGGGGTGTACGACTCCTTCAATCGCGAGATCTCCGGATACAGCTACCTGGACCTCGCGGTAGCCTGGAATGTGTATAAGGGCGTTCAGATCCGCGGCGGTGTCAACAACCTGCTCGACAAGGACCCACCGGTAGTGACGAGCGAGATCACGGCCGGCGGCGCGGCCAACACGTACGAAACCTACGACCTGTTGGGGCGGCAGCTCTACCTGGCCGTCACAGCGAAGTTTTGAGCGGAAAGGGGGCCGGTAACAGCGGCCCTGCTGATTTCAGCGGCCCCGCAGTCAGCGGGGCCGCTGCGACGCGTCTGCTGACCGGATCTGTCGTCAACCTGTCCGAAATCGGCTAGGTGGCCCCCGGGGGTGCCCGGTATAGTGCCACTTGCTTGGAAAACGCCTGGGCCACTTCCGCATTACGTCGCAACATGGTCGCGCCAGGTGGCACTCCAGAGATAGGCTAGGCGAATGGAGACGATCGGCAAGCATGCGATGTTGGAACTCGCGATCACGCTGCCCCCGAGGGGATCCGGCGCGGTCATGCGTGTTTTGCACAGGGAGTTGCGGGCTGCGATCCTGGATGGACGGCTGAAGCCCGGGCTGCGCTTACCATCCACCCGGATTCTCGCCGACTCGTGGGGCGTGTCGCGCAACACGGTGATGGGCGCCTACGACCTGTTGCTCAGTGAGGGCTACCTGTTCGCCCGCCACGGCGCCGGAACCTACGTTGCAGAATCGTTGCCCGTCCGGACCGACCGGGCGCCGGTCCCCGAAGAGCCGAACAAGGCTCCGGATCGCCGTCTGAGCGAGTTCTGGAGGTCACCGCCGCCGTATCTGCTGAAGTCCTGGTCGTCGACGTCCCCCAGCCACATGTTGTTTCGTCTGGGGGTTCCGGATACGGCCTCGTTTCCATATCACATCTGGCGGCGGTTGTTGGCCCGTTCGCTGCGCTCGCTGGCGAAAGTCCCCGCCGCCTATGTGGAAGCCGAAGGCCGGCCGCTGTTGCGCGAAGCGATCGCCAATCATGTTTCGTTTGCACGCGCGGTCGCCTGCAACGCCGATGATGTCGTCGTGACCGCGGGAACGCAGCAGGCAATTGATCTGCTGGCGAAGATTCTGGTCACGCCCGGCAAGACGACTGTTGCGTTGGAAGATCCGGGGTATGCCCCCGTGCGCGGGGTATTTCTGGCGGTCGGCGCGAAGATTGCGCCGGTGCCGGTGGATGCGGAAGGTTTGATTGTAGATCGTATACCCGCCGACGCGAAGGTCATCTGTGTGACCCCGTCCCATCAGTTTCCAGTGGGCGTGGCCATGTCCATGCGCCGCCGCGCCGAGTTGCTCGAGTTTGCGCGGGTTCATGACGCCGTCATCATCGAGGACGACTACGACGGCGAGTTTCGTTTTGGCACGACGCCGCGGGATGCATTGCAGACATTGGATCGTTCGGGCTCGGTCTTCTATGTAGGGACGTTCTCAAAGAGCCTGTTTCCCGGTATCCGCCTGGGGTTCGTGGTCTCGCCGCCCTGGGCGAAGCGAACGATTTCCGCGGTCAAGCAAGTGACGGACTGGCACCAGCCGGTATTGGAGCAGGACGCGCTCGCGGCCTTCATCAGCGAAGGCCACATGGCCCGCCACGTGCGCAAGATGCGCAAGCTCTACGCCGAGCGCCGCGAGCTGATGATGAACGGGCTGCAGACGCATTTCAGCGCGTGGTTGGATCCGATACCCGCCAGCGGCGGCATGCATCTGACGGCGCTGGCACGCGAAGCCCTCGACTTTGACGCGATTGCACGCACAGCGCGGCAGAGAAACATGGATATTCGTTCCCTGCGCGCATTGAGCGCGAACGGCGATTGTCAGGCTGGCCTGGTGATGGGATACGGTGCAACTGCGCCGGAAGGCATTACCGAGGGTCTGCTTCAATTGCGCCGACTGTTCCCCGCAACTGGCCCTGTGAAATATGTCCGAGGTGGTGCTCGATCAGCCATTGCGTCACGCTAGCCTGACATTTTCGCAGGCGACAGTGACGTGATCGACCAGGCCAGGTTGTTGGTTTCCAACTCCGTTGCGCGGAGTGCGCCGGTAGTTTCAAATCGCGGCCTGGGCGTACCCACTGAAGCCAGGTGGAAGGATGTCTGGCTCACAGTCACACCGATCTGGGCGGTGCTCGCGAGCGGTCGCGTCGTGTTTTACGCAATCGAGCGTATACGATATCCGGTGGATGTGCCGCCCGTATTCGCGGATGTCATCGAGGCACTGTTGTTGTGGCCGCTTGCGGCAGTGGGTTGCTATCTGACCGTGCGTGCGTGGCGCCGCCACGGCGCGTCCAAGGCGGCGATGATGGCAATGGGCTCCACGCTGATATTTGGTCTGCTGGCGCGCCCGTCCTATGCAATCGGCTCGTTGCTCAATGTGGGGAATCCCCAGTCGCGCGAATGGCTCGACGAATTTACTCAACGCTCCAACTCGTTATATCCATGGATATCAAACACAGTGGAGTATGGCGTACTATACCTGTCCTGCATGGCGGTGATGTTGGGCTATTTCAGCTTCATGAGCCTGGTGAATGAGCGGCGGCTGCGCAATGCCCTGGAGGCTGAGGTGCAGCAGGTGCGCCAGCGGGCGTTGCGCTTGCAGCTCAATCCGCATTTCCTGTTCAACTCGCTCAATTCCATTGTCAGCTTGAGCGATGAAAAGCCGGCAACCCAGTTGCTGGTCACGCAGCTGAGCGACCTGTTGCGCCGGACGCTGCGGGCGAGCGAGCAGGACGAGCATGACTTGTTTGAAGAGCTGACGTACGTCGAGGAATACCTGGAAATCGAACAGACACGGCAGCCTTCCCGCCTCGACTGGCGCATGAATGTGGAGCCGGGCTGCGCACGCGCCGCGGTGCCGTCGCTGATCCTGATGCCCCTGGTCGAGAATTCGGTGACTCACGGTCTGCGCGGCGGCGTGCGGACGGTCGCGATCGACATCAACGTGTGGTGCACGCACAGCGAGTTGTTTATTCAGATCGGCAACACCTGCAGCGCCTCGGCGCCCCCGCGCGAGTCCAACCGTCAGGGCCTGGGGTTGCGCAATGTCGCCGACCGGCTCGATATGTTGTTCGGGCGTGGCGCGAGCTTTCGCGCCCAACGGGTGGGCATTGATCGCTTTGAAGCGCAGATCAGTTTGCCGCTGCGCGAGTTTGGGCGCGGCAACGTTTCGCGAGGGTCTACATGCGTATAGTGATAGTTGATGATGAGCCACTGGCGCGATCGCGTCTGGTTCACCTGTGCCAGGAGCATGGAGGAGTTGAAGTAGTTGCCCAGGCTTCATCGGGCGCCGACGCAATCGCAGCTATCAAGGCGCACCGGCCGGATGTCGTACTGCTGGACGTCGAGTTGCAGGACATGACCGGGTTTGATGTGCTGCGTTCGCTGGAGTCACGCGACGGCCCGCTCGCAATCATGGTCACTGCACATCCAGAGCATGCCATGGAGGCATTCGACAGCAATGCCGTTCACTATCTCACGAAGCCTGTTGATGGACGACGGCTGGTGAATGCTATCGGACGGGCCCGCAAGCGACTCTCCTCGGAGAGCCGCGGGGAGGAGGTTCCCTCGTTGCGCCAGATCACGGGAGAGAAGGCACAGCGCCTCTACTTCATTGACGTTGAAAACATCGACTACGTGGAGTCGGAAGCAAACTACGTTGCTCTGCATGTCGATGACGAGCGTTATCTCGCGCGAAACACCATGAAGCATCTGGCGGGGGTGCTGGCGCCGTTGGGCTTTGTGCGGATCGAGCGCTCTCTGTTGATCAACCTGCGGAAGGTTGCTTTTGCGGAGCGCGTGGATCGTGGCGCGTTTGCGTTTACATTGCGCAATGGCCGACGGTTGGTGTCCAGCGGTACCTATCGAAAGGGAATCCTGGACGAAATCCGGCGCGGCCAGTTCTTTGGGCGCAATGCTGCGCACTGAGGCGTGCTGTTGTAGTCTTGCCGTGTGGCCCGAAGCGTCAATCAAGCCGTGCGGGAGATTTGCCTCTCGTTTCCGGAAGCCGAGGAGGTCGTTTCACACGGCTTTCCGGACTTCCGCGTGCGCGGCAAAACCTTCGCCTCGTATGTAGTCAATCACCACGGGGACGGACGGGTGTCTCTGTGGCTCAATGCTCCATCGGGTGCGCAGGACCACTACTCGAAGTCGGAGCCGAAGCATTTCTTCGTGCCGCCCTATGTAGGTCCGCGCGGTTGGCTGGGTGTCCACTTGAACAAGGGACTGTCCTGGCAACGGGTGGCATCGCTGGTCCGGCAGGCGTACGAAAAGGTCGCACCTCCCGCTCTGTCGAAGTCGATCGGCGAAACCATCAGGATCAAACTTCCGGTGGCGGCTCTGTCGGCGCAGGAGATCGATCCTTTCAAATCGCGGCGTGGCAAAGCCGTGCTCACGGGCGTACGCAAGCTGGTGGCGAAGTGGCCCGAGGTGGTCGAAGACCAGCAGTTCGGCTCACCGGTCTGGCGCGCGGGCAGGAAGACGTTCCTGTGGGTGCATGCGGATCGCAACCGCCGGCTGCAGATCTATTTCTGGGTCGGCGTGGGTGCGCAAGGCCTGATGACCGCCGACAAACGCTTTGAAATCCCGGCGTATCTGGGGCACCAGGGCTGGATCGCGCTCGATGTGACGAAGAGCTGCGACTGGTCGCACGTGCGCGGGCTGGCGCTCGGTAGCTACCGGCACTTCGCACTGGCCCGCATGCTGAAAAAATTCGGACCTGGCGAGGATTGATCATGGAGATCACGGGTGGTTGCCTTTGTAAGGCAGTTCGGTATCGGTTCACTGCTGAGCCTCTGGCCGCGCGCGTGTGTTGGTGCCGGGTGTGTCAGTACCTGGCCTCGGGAAACGGGACGGTGAACGTCTGTTTCCCGACCAACGCAATGACAATCGAAGGCACGCTCGCGGATTTTCCGCTCACCGCGGACAGTGGCACCGCAATGCACAGGCGATTCTGCCCGAAGTGCGGTACGCCGATGTTCAGCGAGGCCGAGACGCGGCCTCACCTGATTTTCGTTCGCGCCGGGACGTTGGATGATCCGGAGATCGGTAGGCCGAGCGCCACGGTCTGGGTGTCGATGGCCCCGAGTTGGGCTTGCATCGACGACGAAATGCCTCAGGTCGAGAAACAACCGCCGCCGGTTGCTTGATTGCAGCTCAGCGCGGCACTACGTCGTAGGGCCGCATCATCTCGTTGTCTTCGTGCTCGAGCATGTGGCAGTGCCAGACATAGCGGCCGGCGTAGCCTTCGAATTTCACGATGATTCGCGTGACCATGCCGGAATCCGCGCGGACGGTGTCTTTCCACCCTTGTTCGTTGGCGTCTGGTGCTACAGCCGGCCCCGTATAGACGAGTGACTTATCGGCGTTGTAGGCCGGAACATCGAACGGGCGCCGGTCCAGCACCTGGAATCGCACCAGGTGCAGGTGGATCGGATGTGCGTCCCCGCCCAGGTTTACGAAGCTCCAGATTTCAGTGCTGTCGAGGACCGGTTTTTCGGTGACCGGCATGCTCCAGTGAGATTCATTCAACAGCATCTTCATGGCGCCGCCGGACGGATCGTCGTGCTCGGATAGCGTGAGGAGGCGTTCGCGTGCCGAGCTCGTTTCCGGTGTTCGGGGCACGGTGCGCAACGTTGTCGGCAACGAGCTCGTGTCAGGCGCGGCTGTTTGCTTCTGCACCCGGAGCTGCAGGATTCCCAGTTCTCCTGAGTTGAGTTCCAGCTCCTGCCCTTCCAGGCCGGAAAAGTCGATGATGACTTCCGCGCGTTCGGCCGGAAATAACATGAGGGTGCTGATCTGCACGGGGGCCGCCAACAGTCCCTGGTCCGAGCCGACCTGCATCATCGGGCGGCCGCCTGACAGGGCCAGTTGGAAATGGCTGCCGTTTGCAGCATTGAGAATTCGAAAGCGATACTTGCGCGGCTGCACGTCCAGGTAGGGAAACAGCTTGCCGTTGCAGATGATCGCGTTGCCATGAAACTCTGATACGAATGGCGCGCCGGGAGTGTCGGAGACCGGGTATAACAACTGGCCATCGCGATCGAGCGTGCGGTCATAGAGGACCAGCGGAATGTCAAAGCGACCGCCCGGCAGGTTGAGCGCCTGCTCAGTCGGATCCGCGATGGTCAGTACACCCAAGAGACCCGCAAAGAGGTTGAGTCGCGTGATCCCCATGGCATGGTCGTGATACCAGAGCGTCGCTGCGTCCTGCTCGTTGGGGTAATAGTGAATCCGCGACTGGCCGGGCGTGTGCCAGTGTTCAGGGTAGCCATCACTCTCGGGCGGCGCTTTCGCGCCATGGACGTGAGCCACCGTCCGTACTTCAGGCTCGTTGCGCTCGGCGCCGTGGATCGTGTGATCGACCGGCAGAAAATGCTTCTTCGGCAGATTGTTGACCCACTCGATGAGAAATCCCTGTCCGCTTTGGGTGGCGATAGTCGGGCCCGGAACGGTTCCGGCATAACCCCACTGCCGTGTTGGTGGAATGTCGCGATGGAGCTTCACGGACAGCTCCGTCAGCTCGATTCGATAGTACGGCAGCAGCTGCTTGCGATGGGTCGGATTGGGGCGCTTGCCCTTGCTGACCAGCAGAGGTGGGATCGGCAGGGCGTCGACGAATTTCGGCAGCGTGAGCGGATCCAACACCCGATGTTGTGGGGCCTCCTCAGGGCCTGCCATCGAATGCCGGGCGGCGCCTGCGCGCCCCATCGCGCCTGTTCGAGCGAAGCTGGCCGGACCTCCGGAAACAACTCCGCCGGCGGCGGCGAGCGTCAAAAACTGTCTGCGGGTTCGCCTCAGAGCTGCGGCGCCCACGCGTTGCACCAACCCGCGGCCTTGACCTGCTTGTCCGGGAACAGCTGGCACGGTCCCTGTGTGGAGTTATATGGCCCCTCATACAAGGCGCACGTCGCGCACTTGTTACCTTTGGCCGCCTTTTCCTTGCTGGCATCCTCGGTGTATTTGACCTTCGTCGCAGCCGGGTCATCCGGACTGAGCAGCGGCTGGTCGGCCGCGCGGCTCTCATCGAAACATGTCAGCGCCACCGGCACCAGCGTGGCGCCCAGCACCAACTTCTGCACAAACCGGCGTCGCGTCGGACAGCTCTTGCGAGTCATGGCAGCACCTGTGGCGAAATTCATCCGGGTGAAGCGTACCACGGTATAGAATCATTGAATGCGCTTCTCCGCCAATCTCGGTTTGCTCTGGTCCGACCGGCCCCTGCTGCAGCGGATCGAAGCCGCGGCGCACGCGGGATTCCGGGCCGTTGAAATGCATTGGCCCTACGACGTACCGGCGAGCGAAGTCGCTGCAACCGCGCATCGCACCGGGGTGACACTCCTCGGAATCAACACGGCGCCCGGAAATTTCGCCGCCGGTGAACGGGGACTGGGAGCGATACCGGGACGGGAGCGGGAATTTCAGGCCGTGATGGATCAGGCGGTGGAGTATTGCCGCGTTTCGGGCGCGTCAGCCATTCACGCGATGGCGGGGAACGTAGCGGCCGCCGACAGGGAGCGCGCACGCGCGGTCTTCCTTGCAAATCTGCGAACCGCCGCCGCCAAGGCCGCCGCGCAGAATCTCGTGGTGTTGTTGGAACCGCTGAACCCGAATGACAACCCGGGTTATTTTTATTCAACACTGACTGAAGCCACCAGTCTGATCGATGATCTCGCGCTCCCCAATGTCAAACTGCAGTTTGACGTCTACCACGTTGCCCGTGCGGAAGGCGATGTGCTCGCGAAGCTCGACAGATATCGCGGGTACATCGGAAACGTCCAGATAGCCGGTGTGCCGGCACGCGGCGAGCCGGACGAAGGCGAAATCGCCTATCCGGTGATTTTTGCCGCGTTGGAAAAGTTGCCCTATGAGGGTTGGATTGGCTGTGAGTATCGCCCACGCGGCGACACCGACGCCGGACTGGCCTGGATGGAAAAGTTATGACTGCAAAGATAGCGTTGGTAACCGGTGCTGGCTCGGGAATCGGGCGCGCGGTGGCGCTCGCCTTGGCAAAAGCAGGCTACACCGTTGTGTTGGCCGGCCGCCGCTTGCCACAGCTCGAGCAAGTAGCTCGTGAGGCCGGCGCCGGCGCGGTCGGCATGACCGCTGACGTGACAGACCCCGCGTCGGTTGACGCGCTGTTTGCACGTATTGCCAAAGCCTTCGGGCGACTGGACCTGTTGTTCAACAACGCCGGCGTGTCCGCCCCACCTGCGCCGCTGGAAGACCTGTCGTTCGATCAGTGGCGCTCGGTTGTCGACACCAATCTGACAGGCGCATTTCTGTGCACACAGGCGGCGTTCCGCCTGATGAAGACACAGCAGCCGCGCGGCGGCCGCATCATCAACAACGGATCCGTCTCAGCCACGGCCCCGCGCCCACGCCTGGTTGCATATACGGCCTCTAAGCACGCCGTCTCAGGGCTCACCAAGGCAACCTCACTAGAGGGCCGCGCATATGACATCGCGTGCGGGCAAATCGACATCGGCAACACGGCTACCGACATGGCCAGCGCAATGACCAGCGGCACCCTGCAGGCCGATCTGTCCATCAAGACGGAGCCCGTATTCGACGTCAAACACGTGGCCGACGCAGTGGTCTACATGGCCGGCCTGCCCCTCGAGGCGAACGTGCTCTTCATGACCGTGATGGCCACGAAGATGCCGTATGTCGGAAGAGGCTAGTAGCTACTCACCAACCCTCGCCCTCGCAGCCAATTCCTAAGCAACACCGGCCACTCTCCCAGCGCCGGATCGCCGGCGTCCAGCCCAACCCCGTGCGCGCCATTCTCAAACACATGAATCTCCGCCGGCACTCCCGCCTTTCGCAGGGCGAGATAGAACGAAATACTGTTCTCCGCGGGCACCGCAGTATCAGCGTTCGTGGAGAACAGAAACGTGGGTGGCGTGTCGTGAGTCACCTGTAACTCCGTAGACAACTGCCTGGCCAACTTCGGATCCGGGTTTTCTCCCAACAGATTCGTCGCGGACAGCTTGTGGCCGTACTCCGCAGTCATGGTGATCACCGGGTAGGCCAACACCACAAAGTCAGGCCGGCTCCCCATCCGATCAATCGGATCGGAGGCTGACGGATTCCCCGCATCAAAATGCGTCGCCACCGTGGAAGCCAGGTGCCCGCCCGCGGAAAATCCCATGAATCCCACGCGATCCGCCCGAATTCCAAACTTGTCCGCATTGGCGCGAACCAGGCGAATCGCCCGTTGCGCGTCTCCCATCTCAACAGGATGGTGATACCGCGGCCCCAGCCGATAGCGCAGCACAAAGGCCGTCACCCCCAGCGAATTGAACCAGTTCGCAACCTGTCGCCCCTCATGATTCGCCGCCAGCCCCTTATAGCTGCCGCCCGGAGCAATGATCACAGCCGTCGTGGGCACAGGACCGGCCGATCCCGCCCGCACGGGAAACATCGTCAGCGTCGGTTTGTCATCCTCGGTGGTGCCAAGCGCGCCCGGCGCACCGTTCTCCCACAACGGGAATGTAGGGGTATCCGTGCTCGGATCAATAGTCGTGGGCCACGGTGTGGCGGCACTGACAGGTTGTTGAGTCATAACGAACGAGCTCAGTAATACGGCGGCCAGCAGTGCAGGTTTACTGTTCATGAGTCTTCCCAATGAAAGCCGCGACATTGTCGTGGAGCAACTTCAGATCCGGCTCATGCGCATACACCATGTGGCCCGAAGTATAGTAGTGCATCTCGATGTTCTTCTGCAGTGCCGGCTGGATCGGCAATTGCTGCAACTCATACGCAGCGGCGAAGAACGGCGTCGCGAGGTCGAAATAACCCCCGTTCATCATGACCTTCAGGTTGGGATTCGTCTTCATGGCGGTGGCGAGGTCAGGGCCCACATTGACGGTCTGCGGTACCTTCTGGCTCGATCCGGGTGGCTGGTGCAGATAGTCCCAGTTCTTCTCCACGTCGATCCCTTCCTTGTAAGTCATCTTCATGCCGAACTTCAGCGTCTTGCGCACGTACTCGTTGAAGGCGGACACATATGCCGAGGAAATCGCTGCTGACTGAGGGTCGTACTCAGCCTCCTTGCTCATTGGATCGATGGTCGGGCCGGAGAACCGGCTGTCCAGCCGTCCCGTCGTCGTGTCGCTGCCGAGCAGATTCTTCTCGAATTCCCCGACATTGATCCGCAGGTTGGCGCGCTCAATGTAATCCTGAGGCAGCCCGGTATAAGCATGGAGCCGTCCCGCGATCTCCGTGCGGCGCTCGGGCGTCAACGTATTGCCCGCCGACAGCGCTCGCCAGTAGTCGTTCAGTGCGAACTGTTCCACTTCCGTCAACAACGGCTCCAGGTTCTGAGGCTGGTTCGGCAGTTTGTGGTGATACCACGCAGTGGCGGTATAGGTTGGCAGGGCCAACACATAGGGCTGATCAACTCCCGGGTTGAACTGCGGAGCGTCAGCACTGTTATCGAAGCTGAGAATCTGCGAGAGCAGGATGACGCCGTTCAGGTCGATCGACTTTTCGCCTTGCAGAAGGTAGGCGAGCTGTGCCGCGCGGGTCGTGCCGTAGCTTTCGCCGAACAGGTATTTTGGCGAATTCCAACGGCCGTGCGTGGAGAGAAACTGGACGACGAAGTTCGCAAAGGTGTGGGCATCCTGGTCGACGCCGTAGAAAGCCTTCTCCTTGTCAGCTCCCCGTATGTGACCGAACCCGGTGCCCGGTGCGTCAACAAACACGAGGTCGCTGGCATCCAACAGGCTGTATTCGTTGTCGGCGAGCCGATACGGCGCGGCGGGACTATGTGAGTCATTCGCTGTAATCACGCGCTTGGGACCAAAGGCGCCCATGTGCAGCCACACGGTTGACGATCCGGGGCCGCCGTTGAACAGGAATGTGATCGGCCGGCGTGTATCCTCATGGTCGCCCTTGAAGTAGGCGACATAAGACATGCTCGCGTGCTGTGGAATCGGTGGTGGATCTCCCTTGTCGTTCTTCGGTTGCGGGTCGTCATCCTTCGGGTCCTTGAGGAAAACAACTTCGACGCCGGCCTCGGCCTGGTAGGTCAGCTTGCCGCCCTTGACACTGATGGAACCTGAAGTTGTCTGGCTTTCATCTTTCAGAATGCGAGGTGATTCGACATCGTCACTGTCGGCCGCTTCGACCGCTGTGGTCAGCACGAGCGAGATGAACAGCACGCGAGCAGGTAAAGGACTCATGATTCTCCGCGAGATCGAATGGTTACTCCAGCACTGAACATAGCAGCGTCATCGGTGCTTTTGTATAGTGAATCATGGAAACCAGGATGGTCGCATGCGCCACAATGGTCATCGGAGTCTGCGGAGCGTTGTCCGTCTGCGCGACTGAGGGACAGTCAGCTACTCCGCGCCTTGCATCTTCGGACACCTCATTGGTGAGTCAGCCAGCGGCGCCCCATGCCCACATCGTTACCGGCGAACTGATTGGCGTCACAGCGAACGGCGCAGACGCCTTCAAGGGCATCCCTTATGCCGCCCCACCCGTAGGCGACTTGCGATGGCGTGCCCCCAAGCCCCCACAGCCGTGGTCCACGCCACGCGGCGCAGAAGACTACGGCCACTCGTGCCCTCAGCGTTCGCCGCCGGAGCACGTTCTCCCGTCGAGCCGCGGGGCAACCACCAGTGAAGACTGCCTGACATTAAACGTCTGGACCCCAACACAGCGTCCCCAACAGGCAATGCCGGTAATGGTGTGGATCCACGGCGGCGGCAACAACTCCGGCACCAGTGCCCAAACGTACTATGACGGTCCGCCTTCGCGCGCGACGGGCCCGGCGCATCGGCAACCGCCGCCAACCACGGCTCGGAAATCCCGTTCGTATTTGCCACCTGGCCTGACTACAGATTGACTGAGGCGGATCAACACATGACCCGCGCGTTGCATGGATGTTGGGTGGCGTTTGCGAAAACCGGCCAGCCAGCCTGCCCGGATACCCCACGGTGGCCTGCGTTCAGTGTTGATTCAGATATCTGGATGCGGTTTGGCGCCGAGATCGCCGCCGCGCCCGTGAGCGATCGGGCCGTGTTGAATTTTCTGCAGCGGGCGTTACAAAAATAGCCTCATTTGAGGCATTCCAACTCCCAGGCCTGATGGCAGATGCGATGAAAGCGATACACTGTCTCGGGATTGGTACTGAACTGCAGCTCGTATTCGATCTGCTGCGAATCAATCACCCGGTCGCACAACGAACAGAGTTGGCCGTCACCCGTGCCAGCCCACAGGTACGCCTGTGCCTCGCACGGTAACCGCCCGGCGGCGATCCGCCGGCGGACTTCCAACCTGAGTTCATGCTCGTCGAACCGCATGTTTTCGGGCATGCGGGATCGTTCGCAAGCCTCGTGCCTAAGCTGATTCGTAGCTGCAACGCTTGATGCGCTGCAACGAGGGAATACTTACGAGCACCTTTCATGAACGACTCATGAACAGGGCTTGTTGTGATCCGGCCGAGCGCCCTGAGCCTTGGCATCCGCTTCGCTCATGTACTGACCTTCCTTGGTCTTTCCGTACCAACGGTCACCCGAGCAGTGATAGACCTTCGAAGCGGTGTTGACCCACACCTGTCCCGGTGCACCACCCGCGGCTGCGGCTCCGCTGGGTACCTGGGCTCGCATCGCGGGTCCGGCAGGTGGCGGCGACGCAGTTGGAGCTGGCGCCGACCGCGACGGGGTGGACGCTGAAGCAGGCGGTGAAGCAGAGGCGGAAGCCGCAGGTGCTTCGCTGCCTGCCGATGTTGACGAACCAGCCGCTGACGCCATGCCTGACTTGTTTACTCCACCATGATGGCTGCATGCGCCCCTGCCAGTGGTGGTTGAAGTTGTACCGTCTTTGCAAAGCACGGAGCCCGAGCCGCTCGCGGACGAAGCCGGCGTGGAGGGAGCCGCAGGGGCCGCGGAAGGTGTAACGGGCGCAGCGCTGGTTGCTGCAGCGCCAGATCCAGACGCGGCGGTTGATCCAGTCGCAGTGCCAGACTTGTTTACACCACCATGATGACTGCAAGCGCCCTTGCCAGTCGTCGTGGACGTCGTTCCGTCTTTGCAGAGCACGGAAGTCGCTGCCGTCTGCGCGTAGACCGCAGTGCACAACAACGGCACCGTCAACAAACTCGCCAACAGTGAGGTCTTCAGCATCTTCATTTTGAAGTTCTCCGGATGCTCAACTGCGCAGAAAGCGCTGCGCGACGCTTGCGAGCTGACTGCCGATATCTCCCTGCGGCATCTGCCCGTTGGGTGTCAGGTGGTCGATGATCTGAGGCAACAGTGTCGACAGGTGCTGCTCGACCTGCGCCTGTGGCAGTCCGGTCGCCTGCGCAATCTTGGAAATCCACTCGGGTCCCACTGTCCCATGCAACTGGTCAGGCGAGATCGGCAGGTTCTGTCCGCTTCCAACCCACGACTGGAACACGTGTCCCAGGCCGCCCTGCTGGAACGACTGCAGCAGTCCACCCAGGCCGCCGGGCCGGTTCTGGATCATGGAAATCACTTCCGAGATCAGGGCACCGGAAGAAGCGATACCGCTGAGGTTGATGCCACGCGGGGTGGCGTTGCCGGAATTGGGCGCCCCTTCCAGCGCACCCGCGAGAGTACTGAGAATGCTCATGGCAAGGCTCCCGAGCTGGTTTGTTGTGATGCCGGATCATAGCGCAAAAAAACATCCCGCAGGCGCGGGCGTGGCCGCATGAATGGGCGCTGACGGCACGACACCTGCTGCTTTCTCGCGATTTCCCGGTGGGCCCGATTTGAGTGGAAATGGAGGGATAGCAAAAATGTCAACGTTGAGTGGATTGAAAGTCGCCATCCTGGTGGCCGACGGTTTTGAGCAGGTCGAAATGACGGAGCCGCGCAAGGCTTTGCAGGAAGCGGGCGCGGAGACTCAGATCGTGTCGCCCGCGAGGCGCCGGGTGCAGGGTTGGAATCATCATGACAAGGCAGACAAGTTCGACGTGGACGTGGCGTTGGATGACGCCGACGCCGGCGAATTTGGAGCTTTGCTGTTGCCTGGCGGAGTTGCGAATCCCGACCTGTTACGTACGCTCCCGCACGCTGTTGATTTCGTGCGCGAGTTTGTTCAGGCGGGCAAGCCTGTCGCAGTCATCTGTCACGGACCGTGGACCCTGGTGGAGGCGGATGTCGTAAAAGGCCGCAACATGACATCGTGGCCTTCCGTCAAGACAGATCTCATCAACGCAGGCGCGCACTGGACCGACAAGGAAGTGGTTGTCGACCACGGTCTGGTGTCGAGCCGCAAGCCCGCGGACATCCCGGCATTCAACCGCGCGATGATCCAGGAGTTCGCCAAGGGCCCTCAGCCGCGCACCAAGGCGGCCCGCCAGTCAGAGCCGCGTTCGCAGACCCGGCACTAACGACCGCGGCCATGAGGCGTTTTGAAGTCGAGCTCGGGCCCCGAGGGGATGACGCCTGAGGGGTTCAGGTTCCGGTGACTACCGTAGTAGTGCATCTTGTATTCATCGATGGATACGGTCGTTGCGTTCCCGGGCATCTGGTAGATCTCGCGGGCATATCCCCATAGCGCGGGATACTCGTAGACATGCCGCAGGTTGCATTTGAAGTGTCCGTAATACACGGCATCAAATCGGGCCAGCGTCGGAAACAGGCGCCAGTCCGCTTCCGTCAGCAGATCGCCCAGCAGATATCGATGCTGCTGCAACCGGTCTTCCAGCCAATCGAGTGATTCGAACAGCATCCGGACCGCGTTTTCATACGCGGTCTGGCTCGTCGCGAAGCCCGCCCGATACACGCCGTTGTTGACCGTTTCATACACCCGGTCATTGATCTGATCGATCTCCGCGGCGAGCGCGGCCGGGTAGTAGTCCGTAAACTCATGGGTGATTTCATCAAACTCATGATTGAACATCCGGATGATGTCCGCGGACTCATTGCTGACAATCGTATGACCGTCCTTGTCCCACAGCACCGGCAGCGTGGCACGGCCGGTATAAAGAGGATCCGCCTGGCTGTACAGCTCGTGGATATAGCGGACACCCGTGAGGGGCTCGGGTTTCGCGAAAGCCCAGCCGTTGTCGAACACATAGGGTTCGACGAAGCTGACGGAGATGACGTTTTCCAGCCGCTTGGCAATCCTGGCGAGCAATACCCGGTGACACCAGGGGCAGGCGCGAGCAACAAACAGATGATAACGGCCGGGCAGCGCGGGAAACGCACCGCCGGGTCCGATCCAATTTCTGAAGAGGCTGGACGGTCTGAGAAACTCCCCGGTACTGCTCGTGGGGAGCGGCGTATTGCGCCAATCGCCGTCGATCAGCTGACCCATGTTACTTTCCGGGCTTCATTGGTAGCCCGGAGAGTAACTGGGTACGGGAAACGGAGCTAGGGGACCCCTAGGAGCCTGTCTGACTAATGTTCGCCTGCTGCGGCCAGCCTCGCGACGGCGCCCATTAGTCAGACAGGCCCCTACGGTGTCACTTCTTGGCGTCCTCCGCGGCGTCCGAAACCTTATCCCGGGCCTTGTTCACATCGTCTTTAATAGAATCGCCGACGGGCTCGTGGCCGCCGTTCTTGATAGTGTCGACGGTATGATCGATCTTTTCGCCAGCCTTCTCGGCTGGCCCCCGGTTGTCGCATCCGGCAGCGCCCAGTACCACGCCGCAGGCCAGAACCGCTAAGACTGTCGTACGGATCATCATCTCGAGTCTCCTTGAGGTAGGCGCGCAGTATCGAACCCGCAGCTCGAGCAGTGCAGAAGGGATAGTGAGATCATTGTGTAGGAGTCGTCTGACGTGCAGCGTATGAGGGTATTTCCAGGGATTTGGATCCTGGGCTGGATGGTCGTCACAGCCACCGCGGCGACAGCCGCTCCAGCCGCGCCGGCTGAGCCCGCCCGGTTCACCACCGGCGATGCCGAAGTAGAACGGATTTTCGAATTGGCGGATCAACGCCTGGCGGTCATGCCCGCGGTCGCGGCCGTAAAGTGGCAAACCAAGGCCCCCATTTACGATCCACCCAGGGAGAGCGCCGTCATCCAGCGGGCAGCCGACCTGGGCGCGCCCATGGGCCTGGCCGGCGATCCCCTGAAACACCTGTTCGAGTTGCAGGCGCGACTGGCGCGTGAAGTCCAGACTGGGCTCCATGAGGAGTGGAAGGCGCACGGGTTTTCGTATGCGGAACCCGTAACCACACTGGCCGCACTGCGCCCCAGGCTCGATGAGCTCACTACAGAAATCCTACGGGCAGTCTATCTCGCAGCCCCGGTGCTGAAACGCGAGGACTTCGAGACTCGCTATGCAGCCCGGGCGCAGAAGGACCTGCAGACAAAAGGTTGGACAGATCAAAACCGACACGAGCTGCTCGCAGTCCTGCACAGTGTCCAACTGACACCCGTGCCCGCGCTCCAGCGAATTGAGGCCAGCCACGTCCTGAGAATCGGTACGACGGGTGACTATGCGCCGTTCAGCCTGGAGACCGATGGCCAACTCCGCGGAACCGACATCCGAAAAGCCGCCAACCTCGCGGAACGGGGACTGCACGTCAATCCTGTGTTCGTCCACACGACCTGGGCAACCCTGTCAGACGATCTCAGCCAGGGCGCCTTTGATCTGGCCTTGGGTGGAGTGTCGATCAGCCCGGCTCGCGAAGCGGTGGGCGCGTTCTCCAAACCCTATGCCTCGGGCGGCAAGACAATTCTCGCGCGCTGCGACGACAAGAAGAAGTTTGAGCCAGGATTGGCCGCCGTGGACAAACCCAAGGTGCGTGTCATAGTCAATCCAGGCGGCACCAACGAACAGTACGTACGGTCCAACCTCCACCACGCGCGGATCATTGTGTTTCCGGACAATCGCACCATTTTCGGCGAGCTGACAGCGCGCCATGCCGATGTCATGATCACGGATGATGTGGAAGCCGACTATCAATCGGCCAACCGGTCAGGCCTGTGCCGTGCGTTCCCGGGCACACTCACGCACTCAGACAAGGCGATTTTCATGCCGCGCGATCCGGAGCTCGTCAAACGGGTCAATGAATGGCTCGATTCGGGCCTGACAGACGGCTCCCCGGTCACCAATCAGTAGGCTTGCCCCATGCCCCTCACCAAACTCGAACACTACCTGGTTCTCACCCAAGACATTGACGGCACCCGCGACTTCTACGTCAACGTCCTCGGCATGCAGAACGGTTTCAGGCCGCCCCTGGGATTTCCCGGACATTGGGTATACATCGGCGACACGCCGGTGATTCACATTGCCGAATGGGTGACCTACACAGCGCGTCAGAACGCGAAAAACGCCTTCGTGACCTCACCGGCGCAGGGCACGGGTCCAGTGGACCACGTGGCTTTCGGTGCCGAGGACTACGATGGGGTGCTGGAGCGCATTCGCGGCCATAAAATACCAGTCCGCGAGAACAACAACCCGGGCAACATCGTTCGTCAGCTGTTTCTATTCGACCCCAACGGGGTCCAGATAGAAATCAACTTCCGGAAAGAGAAATAGGTTGTTCCTCTTTCAGCCCCATCGTCAATTCATCCTGCGACAAGAGGCGAATGGGAACCCGCGAGACGCGCCAGATATCCTGCGCGTACTCGCAGATCGTCCGGTCGGATGAGAATTTTCCAGACCGCGCCACGTTGAGAATCGACATCCTGCTCCACTGGGTGGGGTCCTGGTACACCGTGTTGACCAGCTCCTGCGTCTCCAGGTAGGACTGGAAGTCCGCGAACAACATGTACGTATCCCAGTTCAGCAGACTGTCCACCAGGGGCCGGAACATGTTCACGTCGCCCCGCGAGAAGAAGCCGTCCCGAATGAAGTCGATCACGCCGCGCAGGGCAGGGTTGCTCTCGTAGTAGTCATGCGGCCGGTAGCCACGGTGGCGAAGTGATTCCACCTCGGCCGCGCTCAGTCCGAACATGAAGGCGTTCTCGATCCCCACGTCACTGCAGATCTCGATGTTGGCGCCATCCATCGTGCCGATGGTCAACGCGCCGTTCATGCAGAATTTCATGTTGCCGGTGCCGGATGCTTCCTTGCCGGCGGTGGAGATCTGTTCGGACAGGTCCGCGGCAGGGTAGACGCGCTGTCCGTTGGTCACGTTGAAATTCGGCAGAAACACAACCTTGAGCCGGTCGCGGATCTGCGGATCGCGGTTCACCACATCGCCGACGGCATTGATCAGTTTGATGATCAGCTTCGCGATGTGATAGCCGGGAGCCGCCTTGCCGCCGAAGATGAACGTGCGCGGATGAATGTCGAAGCCCGGATCCGACTTCAGGCGGTGATAGAGCGCAATGACATGCAGAATGTTCAGGTGCTGGCGCTTGTACTCGTGAATGCGCTTCACCTGCACATCAAACAGCGAGTCCGGATCGACGGCCACGCCGGTGCGGCCGTGGGCGATGCCCGCGAGCTCCAGTTTGTTGGCTCGCTTGATGGCGCGCCAGTCCGCCTGGAATGCCGGGTCATCCGCAAACTTCTCGAGATCAATCAGGCGTGCGAGATCCTTGATCCAACCATCGCCGATGGCATCACAGATCAGCTCAGCCAGGCGGGGGTTGGTCAACGCCAGCCAACGCCGAGGAGTAACCCCATTGGTCTTGTTGCTGAATTTCTCCGGCCACAATTCCGCGAAGTCCTTCAGCACATCCTGTTTCAACAACTGGGTGTGCAGATCGGCCACGCCGTTGATGGCGTGGCTGCCAACGCAGGCTAGATGAGCCATGCGTACGTAGCGGCCACCGGACTCATCAATCAGTGACAGGCGCGCGATCCGCGCCTCATCGCCGAAATACCGGATCCGCATCGCATCCAGGAAGCGTGCGTTGATTTCGTAGATGATCTCGAGGTGCCGCGGCAGAACCTTCGCAAACACCGAAATCGGCCACCGCTCCAGGGCCTCTGGCAGCAACGTATGATTGGTGTATGCCAACGTCTGCTGGGTGATGTCCCAGGCCTGGTTCCACTCCAGGTCGTGCTCATCCACCAACAGCCGCATCAGCTCCGCCACGGCAATGGCAGGATGCGTGTCGTTCATCTGGATGGCGAACTTCTCGTGGAAGCGTGTAATCGGAATCTGCTGGACCTTCAGGATGCGGAACATGTCCTGCAGCGAGCAGCACACAAAAAAGTACTGCTGTTCCAGGCGCAACTCCTTGCCCTGGATCGCTTCGTCATTCGGGTAGAGAACCTTGCTGATGTTCTCGGACGTGACTTTCGAATTGACGGCCCCGTAGTAGTCGCCGCGGTTGAAAGTGGAGAAATCGAAGGACTCCGGGGCTTCCGCGCGCCACAGCCGCAGGGTGTTGGCCGTGTTGACCCGGTAACCTTGAATCGGAGTGTCATACGGCACGCCCAACACCACGCGAGCGGGTACCCAGCGGATCCGCAGCTTGCCCTCGTGGTCGGTGTACTTCTCCGTCCGGCCGCCCAGTTTGACCTCGACCGCCCACTCGGCGCGCGGCACCTCCCAGGCGTTGCCGAAGCGCAGCCACTTGTCGGTCTTTTCGATCTGCCAGCCGTCGGCAATCTCCTGTTGGAAGATGCCGAATTCGTAGCGGATGCCATAGCCGAGGGAGGGAATCTCCAGCGACGCCAGGGAATCGAGAAAACACGCTGCCAGGCGCCCCAGGCCGCCGTTACCGAGGCCGGGCTCATCCTCACAGCTGATCAAATCGTCCAAGTCGAGGCCAAGCTCACGGACGGCCTGACGCACTTCCTCCGTGATCCCGAGGTTCAGGAGATTATTGCCCAGATGCGGCCCCATCAGGAATTCGGCCGACAGGTAGACAACAGTCCGCGAGCCATGGCGGGTATACGTCTCCGCCGTACTCATCCAGCGATGCAGCAGGCGATCGCGGATGGTGTAGGCGAGCGCCATGTAATAGTCGTGGCGGGTCGCCAGGGCCGGAATCTTGCCTTGTACACAGAACAGGTTGTCGAGGAAGTCGCGCGTGAACGCTTCCTTGCTCATCGCGACCCGTTCGTCTTCTGTCTTCGGGTCCGTGCCGCGGCGGTAGTGAATTCGTGCGTTCATAAAACCAGTATAACTTCTGTCAATCCGGAATCTAGCGACTGCGCCGATTTGGTGCAGTGACGGCTTCCGGAAATTTACAGCGCCAGCGGCCCCGTCGATTCCCGTCTGATCAATTTATGGGGCAACCGTGCCGACTTCGGCGCATCGCCATTCTTCAGTGAATGAAGTAAGAGATCCGTCGCGGTAAATGCGAGATCGTAGCTCGGTTGATGCACGGTCGTGAGCCGGGGCCATACGATGCGTGAAATGTAGGTGTCATCGAAGCCGGCCACCGAAAGTCGCTGCGGCACGGGGATCCTGAGCTCATGGGCTGCGAGCAGTACGCCCGCGGCCATGTCATCGTTGCTGGCAAACACGGCAGTCGGGGGAGTTGGGAGAGTCAGCAGCTCACGCGCGGCTTCCAGCCCGGATTCAAACACAAAGTAACCTTGCTTCACGTACGCCGGATCGAACACGATGCCATGTGCTTCGAGCGCGGCCCGATACCCCCGCAGCCGCAGACTGCTGGCAATGTGGTTGGGATGACCGATGATGAAGGCGATCCGCCGATGGCCTTCGCTGATGAGGTGCTCGGTCATCTCGCGTGCCGCGCCCTCATCGTCCATATCGACATATGGCGAGGAATGTTGAATGTCACTGGGGGCGATCCGCACAAACGGCAGTCCGCGCTGGTCGAGAGCTGCGAGCAGCGAACTCACCTCGGAAAGCGGTGGTGAAACAATCAGCCCGTCCACGTGAGTCTGATCGATCAGTCCGTTGACATCGCGGATCAGTTCCTCGCCGTGGCCGCTGCACTGATGCACGAAAAGCCGGAACTTCTCCTTGCGACAGCGGGCCATGCTGCCGTGCTGCAGGTCGATGAGGTAGTTGGCGCTGGGATTCTCGTAGATCAGGCCGATGAGATAGGAGCGGCGGCCGGCGAGGCTGCGCGCGGACAGGCTCGGCAGGTATTGCAGCTGCTCGGCTGCCGCCAACACCCGGGCACGCGTCTCCGGCCTGACATTCGGCTCGTCATTGAGCACCCGCGAGACCGTCTTGATGGCGACGCCCGCGGCCTTTGCCACGTCATGAATTGTTTTTCTCGTCACCTCAACCGCCCGATGTACAGGCAAGCAGCGAGTCCGAGCCGGTCTCGAGCTGGATGTTGGTTACACTCAACTCGAACGGCCCCGCCGGGTTGATCGCAAAGGGCTGAGTGATGGCATCCATGCGCGCGCCCGCGCGGGCAAAGCAACTCAGCGGCACCCGCAGGTGACTCCACTGGCCCACGGCCGCGCTGCTGAAGGCCTTTGTCAGATCGACCGACCCTTTGCACCCCGGACCGCATTCCATGCGAGCCGTCACGCTCGCGGCGGATGAGCGCACGATCTTGTAGTCGAATCCCAGAGAGAGTTGACCGTTGGTCTCGCGCTGCAGGTTGATCGGCGTCGTTGTCGCGAGTGCAACCGGGGTCCCGCCGGCGCCACCCCAGGCGATCTGACGCGCATCTTCCTGCGCAGCCCGATCGGTCGCCGACATCCGGACGTTGCCAACAACACCAACACCCCCGGCAACTTCCGTCGTATCAACGACCCAATGCCAGCCCGCTCGAGTCTTCCCGGCTGTGAAAAACACCTTTGTGTCAGTCACCGCGGCGCCGGCAGCGCCGCCTTCCTCAGGCAGATGAGCCAGATCGCCGTTGTCGGCGTACCTCAGTCCGTAGCCAAAAGGGAACTGTGGCCGGGCTCCATCGCCGCGATTCACAGCCGATTGATCCGGCGTGGCCGGCCACGAAAACGACAGCTTGCCCCGAAAATCATGGGAAATCGCCCCATTCGATGCCTTGAAAATGACATCGGCGATTCCACCCCCCTCGGTACCGGGGAGCCAGGCGGCAATAAACGCATCAGCCGCATTGATATACGGATTCACCCACAGAGGCCGCCCGGACAGAAACACGGCTACCACGGGGATCCCTTTCGCGCGCAGATTCTCGAGCAGCGCCAGGTTCGCGCGATTGCCGGGGCTGTACTCCACCGTGCCGATGTCACCCTGGAACTCCGCATAGGGGTTTTCCCCAAACACGACAATAGCCACATCGGGCTTGGTTTCGAAACGGCCGGATTCACTGAGCTCGGCGGTGCCCCCGGCAGCCGCCACGGCCGACCGGATTCCCGCGTAGATTGTCTCGCCATGGGGAAAGTCCTTGTTGGTGACCCCCGTCCCCTGCCACGTGATCGTCCAGCCACCGCTCTGCTTGCCGATGCTGTCGGCGCCGTCGCCGGCAACCAGCACGCGCTGGTGAGGATTCAAAGGCAACACGTGTTTTTGATTTTTGATCAACACCAGGGACTCGCGCACCGCGCGGCGGGCAATCGCCCGATGCTCGGGCGAGCCCAACTCCTCGAAATGTCCCGACAAGGGTCGAGACGAAGGTCGACCTGAATCAAACAAGTGCGAACGCAACTTTACGCGCAGGATGCGCCGATCCGCGTCTTCGATTCGCGACAGTGGAATCGCCCCTGACCTGGCTTGTGCGAGCGTGTTGGCGTATAGCTGCTTCCAGCTGTCCGGTGCCATAATCATGTCCATCCCCGCGTTGATGGCGGCGGCACAACTGACATTCGTGCAACCAGGGATCTGGCCATGCCCATTCCAGTCACCCACCACCAGTCCGTCGAAATGCAACCGCTGTTTCAACACGTCGGTGAGCAGGACGCGATTGCCGTGCATCTTCACGCCTTGCCAGCTCGAAAATGAAGCCATCACAGTTTGTACACCCGCGGCCAGCGCCGGCGGGTAACCCTGGAAATGAATGTCGCGCAGCTCGGTTTCGCTCGCGCGGTTGTCCCCCTGATCGTGTCCTCCTGTCCCGCCGTCACCCATGTAGTGTTTGGCTGTGGCCAGCACGTGCGCGGAATCGAGAAAGCGTACAGTCCCCGGCGCGCCCTGCAGGCCCGTCACCATTTGACCTGCGTATTCGCGCACTATCTGCGGATCTTCCGAATAACTCTCGAACGTGCGGCCCCAACGATCATCACGTACAACCGCGAGAGTGGGCGCAAATGTCCACTCCATGCCGGTTGCGCGCACTTCGCGCGCCGTCACTTCACCAATTGAGCGAATCAGCTCCGGGTCACGGGCCGCGCCGAGCCCGATGTTATGAGGAAAAATGGTTGCGCCCACGAGGTTGTTGTGACCGTGGACCGCATCTGTCCCCCACAATGTCGGAATGGGACGCGGTCCGTGAGCAGGATCCATTGAAGCTTCATAGAACCGATCCGCGAGCGCGAGCCACTCACTCGGTGCAGAGAATTCGTTGTTGCCAGGTGATGAGCTGCCACCGTTCAGGATCGATCCGAGGGGAAAGTGCCGAAGATCATCAGGTGTGATGCTTCCAATGTCGGCCTGGATGAGTTGGCCGACCTTCTGCTCGAGCGTCATCTCGCCGAGCAGTTGACCGATGCGCGCCTCGAGCGCGGGGTCGGAAGCCAGGGCGGGCGGTTGCTCGGGCCACAGGGCGGGATGGATAGCGGGCGCGGACTGCGCCGGCAAGGCGGGGTCGGCTGCCCGGGCGGCACCGGACAACAACGGAACCAGACCCAAAACGATTTTCAATCCGAGCCGTATGCATCTGAGTTCCATGGAAACACCCACCGTGCGCGCTTTGAAGCGGCATTTTGGGGGGAGGATCACACGGCGATGACAGCGCTGTCAAACAAAGGTCATTTCCTATGCTGGAGCAATCAAGAATTTCTCATTCCTCGGATGCAGCGAGCGGGTTGCAGGCCAAGCGCGTTGTAGATTCCGTGCAGTCGTTTACCGACCTGCCGGATCTGTTGCTCGTCGAGCGCACTCGCGGGCGCGATACCCGTGCCTTCGAGACTCTCATGCGCAGGTACAACCGCCGGCTGTACAGAATCGCACGCAGCATCCTCAGCCACGATGACATGGCGGAAGAGGCGGTTCGCGCGGCATACATCCGCGCGTTCACGAATCTCGACCGCTACGAGCCGGCCGGAAAATTCGGCGCGTGGCTGGCGCGCCTTGCGTTTAATGAGGCCCTCACGCTGCGGCGGCATTCAGCCGGCACGGCGGCCGTTACGCCAGCCCCTGCCGCGCAAGTCCCACCTGCCGTTGAAGGCACTGACGCTACTGCCACCAGGCAGCAACTCGAAGCCGCGATCGATGCATTGCCGGAAGTTTTCCGCACGGTGCTCGTGCTGCGCGTCGTGGAAGACTTGAGCGGAGTGGAAGTTGCTGTCTGCCTCGGACTGAACGAGACGACGGTGCGCACTCGGCTGTACCGCGCGCAGCAGAGACTGAAAGTGGATGTTGCACGTCGCCTGCGTGCGGAAGGTCTCAACATTTTCGAGCTTTCCACCGAGCGTTGCGACCGGATCGTGGCACAGGTGTTTGCGAAAGTGCATGCAGTGAGCCCCGCGGTGGTCTCCGACGCCCGGTGACGTTTTTCGGGTAGTGGCCCTGTCGAGGGCGGCGCGTGCCGGTATCATGCGCCGCCTATGCATTTCCATACGCGCCTGGTGACAGCGGTATTGTCACTGATTGGGGCCGCTCCGTCGGTTTTCGCAAACGTTGCCCCTCTGCAGACCGCTGCGGAGCAGTCAAAATTCGTCCGCACCGGGCGCTATGACGAAGTGGTGCGCTTGTGTGCCGCATACGAGAGTGCGTGGCACGACGCAGTTCGCTGCACCACGTTCGGCAAAACTCCTGAAGGCCGGCCAATGCTCGCGCTCGTGGCCTCGCGCTCGGGTGCCCTGACGCCGCAGGCAGCACGTGAGCGGAAACTTCCCGTGATGCTCATGCAGGGCGGTATTCACGCCGGTGAGATCGATGGCAAGGACGCGGGCTTTCTGGCCTTGCGCGAGATATTGAACAATGAGGCCGCCGCGGGCGCGTTGAAGTCGTTTGTGTTGGTGTTTGTGCCCGTGTTCAACGTGGATGGTCACGAGCGCTTCGGGCACTGGAACCGGCCCAACCAGGTCGGGCCGCAGGAGATGGGCTGGCGTGCCAACGCGCGCAACTTCAATCTCAACCGCGATTACGCCAAGGCGGATACACCGGAAATGCAGGCGATGCTGCGCCTTCTCGGCTCCTGGGATCCGACGTTGTATGTCGACATGCACGTTACGGACGGCGCGGAGTTCCAGCACGACGTTTCCAACACGCTGGAGCCACGGTACGCCGGTGACTCGCAACTGCATCCGCTCGGCGTCGATCTCATCAAAGACCTCAACGCGAGAATTGCCGCGCAGGGCTCGATGCCATTGGATTTCTATCCCAGTTTCGTGGTGGACGATGACCCGGCCTCGGGTTTTGCCGCGGGTCCCCCGTTGCCGCGCTTTTCCAATGGCTACTGGGATCTGCACAACCGCTTTGCGCTCCTGGTCGAGACACACTCGTGGAAGGACTATGCAACGCGCGTGCGGGTAACCCATAACATCATCGTGGCGCTGGCGGACATGATGGCAAAGGAAGGCGCGCAGTGGCGCACTGCCCAACACGAAGCCGATGCCCGCGCAGCCCGCCTCGGTGGACAGGACGTCGCGCTGGACTTTGAAAATGGCCCGCACGTGACGACTATCGATTTCAAGGGATACGCGTACACGCGCGAGCTGTCAGCTATCTCAGGCAACCTGGTCACGCGCTACGACAACAAGAAGCCCGAAGTGTGGCATCTGCCGTACAAGGATGTGGTCGTCACGAAGACTCACGTTGTGGCGCCGACGGGTGGTTATATTGTTCCTGCAGCGGATGCCGCGTGGTTGGGCGAGAAGTTGACGCTGCACGGTGTCCACTTCGAACGGATCAACAAACCGCAGCAAGGCGCGCCTCTCGAGACTTTCCGCGCCAGCAAGGTTGCCTATTCGAAGGCGCCGTTCGAAGGCCACACCACCATGACCTTCGAGGGTCAGTGGAAGCCGGAGAATCGTGACATTGCCGCCGGCTCGCTGTTCGTGCCCATTGCACAACCGAATGCGCGGGTGTTGGTGGCGCTCCTCGAGCCGCAGGCTCCGGACTCATTCGCGGCCTGGGGATTTTTCAACACGGCGTTCGAGCAGAAGGAATATCTCGAGGCCTACGTCGCGGAAGGTGTGGCGCGCGAGATCCTGGCGAAGGATCCGAAGGTCGCCGCGGAATTCAAAAAGAAGGTCGCTGAAGATCCCGAATTCGCCGCCAGCCCGCAGGCCCGGTTCGATTTCTTCTACCGGCTGTCACCCGCGTGGGATCAGCAGTTGAATCTCTATCCGGTGTACCGCACGGCGTCGAAAAACTAACCCTCGCCCTGCGCCCCGGCACCGACGGCAACCCAGGCCAGATCCGCGTTCGAGACTGACTCGAGCTTGAATGACTTGGCCGATCCGGCCATGCGGGTCAATGCCTCGGCGAGGGGCATGGGTGGCTTGGTATCGCCCTTCTTCACCTTGTGAAAACGCACGGGGTTGATTCGCGCGACCACGTAGTTGCGCAGGTAGGGTGATTTGAAGCCCTTCGCCTGGAGTGAGGCGATGATCTTCTTCACCTGGGTGTCAATCTCCAGCAGCCGCGCCGCGAAGCCTTCGCGCTCGCGCAGGCTGACGGGCAGAGTCCGGTCGCTGAAGCGGTCCACCTTTTTCAACAGCGGGCTATAGGCGCCGCCCGCGAAGCGGGACGCCTTCTCATACACGATGCCCAATGTCAGCAGGTCGGGAGTCTCAAACTCGGCCGTGAACTGCGACTCCTTGGACGTGGCATGTTGCCTGGCGAGGCTGCGGGCCATGCGAATGACCTCGAGACTGCGGTCCCGCAGGTTGTGCGCCTTCTCGGTGTTGAGCGCCAGGATGCGATAGGCGAGCCGGTCGTTCGGTGAGATGAGCGCCGTGATCTGCTTCAGGCCGAGGACCTTGCCGGCGGCCAGGCGGTGGCGTCCGTTGGGCGTCCAGAAACGCCCGTCTTCGCCGCGCACGACAATGAGCGGGTCGAGGAAGGCCGCGGTCTCGTCAATCTTCTGCGCCAGCCGCTTGGCGTGAGTAGGGGAGAGATCACGCTGGAAAGGCGTGGGCTGCACCGCGCTCAACGGCAGCGACGCGAGCATCAATGGCAGGCCGCCGAGCGGCTCGCGATAAGCGCCGATAGGTGCTCCGCCCGCATCCCTCACAACCGCGGCCAGCTCGACAACATCAGGGCTATCGAGGCCGATCGCGACATCAGCAGCATCGATGCCGCGCGCCTTTTTGCCGGGCGCCAGTTTCCCACGCGCCCGCTTGGCGGTGGCCTTCTTCTTCACGGCGCTCAGGTGCGTGCTTTTCGCTTTTCGGGTTGCCATGGTGGGTAAGGTGCTCTATCGGCGGCTGGTGCCGCAAGCGCCACGTGCGAAAGAGCAGGCGGGCCAATCAGCGGGCAGGTCACGGCGAACAAACCGCCATCGATGCATCGGCCTCCTGTGCGACAATGTTTGGCTCGCGCCTATGAATACCCGCACCGCTTCAATCAGCGTCGCCGGCAGCCTGCCGGCCCAGAAAATCGACGCTTCCGGCATCGCCAGGGTTGACCAGCGGGCGGTGCTGGCGCTCGCCCTTCCCTTGATGGCGAACAGCGCGATCCAGATCGTACTCAACCTCACTGACATGTGGTTCATCGGTCACATCTCGACAGCCGCGCTGGCCGGGGTGGCGGCTGTTCAGTGGCTCGTCCTCGTAGTCGTGTTGACTCTCGGAGGCACGGCGTCCTCGATCCAGACACTGGCCGCACAGGCTTACGGATCGCGGCGCTACGCGCGAGCTTCGCGCGCAGTCTGGATCGGCCTGTGGGCCACACTTTGCGCGGCTCCCCTGTTTGTGTTGGTGGGTGCCGCCGGTCCGTTGATGCTCGAGCCGTTCGGCCTGGGCCCTGGGGTCAACTCGCTGGCATCGGCCTTCTGGTTTCCGCGAGTAGGGGGTGCGACGTTCGGTGTGGCTGTCTGGGGCATGCTCGGCTTCTACAACGGCATCGGTCGCCCCCGAATCACGCTTGCGATCACCATCGGCACGACTCTGGCGAACGCCGCCCTGAACTACCTGTTTATCTTCCATCTGCACTGGGGAGTGGCGGGATCCGGCTGGGCTACCACGGGGGCGCAGGCGCTGGGGCTCACGCTGAGCCTCGTCATCTTCATGCGCCAGCCATTCAAGAGTCAGTACAAGTCCAACCTGACCTGGCATCCGCACTGGAAACCGCTGCGCCAACAGTTGAAGTTGGGTTTGCCCACCGGTTTGCTGCCGGCGGCCGACCTGCTCGGCATCTCCATCTTCCAGATGATGCAGGTGCGGTTGGGTACCGTGGATGGCGCGGCGACCCAGATGGCGATGATGCTGACTTCCATTGCCTACATGCCAGGCTACGGCCTTGCCTCATCGGGCACAACGCTGGTAGGCCAGTCCATCGGCGCCGGTGATCGTTCCTGGGCGATGCGTGTCGGTTCACGGGTCATCCTGATGACCGCGGTGTTCATGTGCGGAGTCGGCATTCTGCTGGCCGCGATTGCTCCGCTTCTGTTACCAACCTTTACGGACAGTAACGAGCTGGACGCCCAGGCCGCAGTCGCGCTCGGAGGAACGCTTCTGTGGCTGGCCGCCATCTACCAGTTCTTCGACGGTCTGAATATGGCTAGCGGCATGTGTTTGCGAGGAGCCGGCGATGTCGTCATACCCGCGGCCCTCGTCCTTCCAGTCTCGTGGCTCGTATTCGTCCCATTGGCCCACGCGCTCACGTTTGCGCCCGGTCAGGGGTGGGTGAGCTTCCTGCCCCAATGGGGCTATGGATCGGTGGGTGGCTGGGCCGCCCTCGTCTTCTATGTAATGCTGCTGGGCAGCGCATTGTGCCTGCGCTGGCGCTCGGGAGCGTGGCAACGGATCAACCTCTGATATCGTTGTCCTCGCGACCTAGGAGCCTGTCTGACTAATGTTCGCCTGCTGCGGCCGTCCCCCAGCGGCATCTTTGGGCGATCCTTTCACTTACATAGTATCGACTATGCGCGTGAAAGGATCGCCCAAAGCTGCTCGCTGGGGGCCAGCCTCGCGACGGCGCCCATTAGTCAGACAGGCTCCTGTGAAGGCGGGCGCGGGAAAGTTACGAGAAAGGTTGATTCAATGGTGATTGTGCGTGCCCGTGGGATTCTCCTGGCCAGCCTCGCGGCGGGGGTGCTGGCCGGCTGCGGCGTTGCGCGCCTGGACGAAAATCCCTCCAAGTCCGTGGACATGTCGGGCAGCTGGGTGCTGAACCGGGCGGCCAGTGAGGATCCCAAGCCCCTTCTCGACAAGTTGCGCCCCAAGCCGGTCAACAACCGAGGTTGGGGTGCGCTCCCGGATGATGGCACTGGTGATGAGAACGGTCCGCCAGACGGTGGTGGCCAACAGGGCGGAGGTGGACGGTCGCGGCGCGGCGGCGGACAGCAGCAACCGCAGATGGTCTACCGCAACAACAACGACGCATTCACGCATGGCAACGTCATCAAGATGCTCCAGGCGGACCTGGCACGCGCGGGGGCTATCACTATCAGGCAGTCGCCCGATCGGTTCTCCATCGACTATGGCAGCGGCGTTCGCAGCTTCACGCCGGGTTCGGTGAGTGTCGTATCGGCTTCCTGGGGTGTCGCTGATCAGAGCTCCGGCTGGAAGGGCCGGGACTTTGTCATCCAGGTGAAGCCGCAGACCGGCGTGGCGAGTTACGAACGCTACAGCCTGTCGGAGGACGGCAGGCAACTGAGTGAAGAGTTGCAACTGGGGGGTGGTGAATACCCCTCGGTGAAGCTCAAACGCGTCTATGACCGCACCGACAAGCCACTGCCCCGCGCGGTTCCCAACAACGACTGATCAATTTTCGACGAGCATGGCCAACACGGGACCGACGGCATGATCGTCGGTCGGATTCAGCCGTAACAGTTTCCCGCCGGTGAGAATGGCCGCCGCCGTGTTCCGGCCGTCCGCCTGCTGTTGGAACAGCCGGAACAGGGCCCGCAGGGCGAGGCGATTGTCCTCGATGGCCCACGGCAGCAGCGCTCGAGCCATGCCCTGACAGGCCAGGTCGATCAGCGCGACGCTTCGCAGGAGGAGCGTTTCGATGTGGGCAGGCTGCGCTTCGGTATGCCGGCCCAGCGCGGTCACCAGGTCATCGAGTATGTCCAGGCTGTCGAAGCACTCCAGGTGTTGGTGCAGAAATCCACACCAGCGCGCTTCGACGAGCGGATCCCAGACGTCATCGCCGCTGAACGGCTGGTCGTGGTCCGCGAAGGGTTTCATGAGGGGAAAGACGTCGTGCCAGAACTGTTGGATGCGCAACAGCTCTGGCGCCACGACGATCCGGAAGCACGGGCTCAGGCCGGCCGGTTCCAGCCGGTGTTGGATGGGTGGTCGATCCGAAACACGGAGCAACCACCCGGGTAGTGTTGCCGGTTGCGCGTCCATGCGTCCATGAAACTAACCGCCGCGCGCTGTCCCCCGTGAAGCGGCTGCCTTTGCTGCCAGCGTCTCGATTCGCACCCAGTCGCGCGCGGCGACTGCATCGCTGGGACTGAGCCACGAGCCGCCCGCGCACAGCACGTTGGGCAGCTCGAGATAGGATCTGACTGTTTCCTGCGTAATGCCACCCGTCGGGCAGAAGCGCGCATCGGGAAACGGGCCGGCGAACGACTTGAGCATCGGAATGCCCCCCGCCGCGCCGGCCGGGAAAAACTTGAAGCAACGATATCCCGCGGCCAATCCGCTCATGAGCTCCGAGGCAGTGGCCACGGCCGGAAGATAAGGAATCGTGGCCATCGACCCGGCGGCCAACAAGGCCGGCGTGGCGCCTGGCGAGATGGCGAATGCCGCACCGGCGGCGGCGGCTGAATGCAGGTCGGAGGTGGATAACACCGTCCCCGCTCCAACCACAATGTCGGGCTCCGCCCGTGCAATCGCTTCAATGGCGCGCAACGCGGCGGGTGTTCGCAACGTCACCTCGATGACGCGAATGCCGCCGCGAACAAACGCACGCGCCAGATCCGGAGCAATTGATGCGTCCTCGATCGTCACAACAGGCATGACGGGAGATAACTTCAGATAATCTTCGATTCCAGCCACTGGCATTTCCGTCCTCAGCGTCTCACCGTAAATCCCGCATCCCGCAGCAGATTCTGCACCTCGGCAATGCTCACCAGGTTGAAGTCCCCGGGAATGGAGTGTTTCAGAACCGCCGCCGCGACGCCAAAATTGACGGCATCCTGATCATCCATCTGTGTGCGTACCCCGTGCAGTATGCCTGCAGCGAACGCATCACCGCTGCCGATACGATCGATGATCCTTCCGATGGAGTAGGTTCGCGTCGTGTGCAAACCCGTGCGCGACAACAACGCGCCCGACAGATCGTGATCGTCCACGCTGCGCTGAACTCTGACCGTCGTCGCGATACGCTTCAAGTGCGGAAAAGTGTCGAACGCGAGCTTGCCGGCGATCTGGAATTGCTCCGCCGCCGGCACGCCATCAAAGCTCTGTCCCAGGATCAGGCTGATATCGCGTTGTTCCGCGAACAGCAGGTCCGCCTGTTCAACCAGTTCCCGCAGAATGGGGCGCGCGTCGCCGTGCCAGCGCTCCCACAGTTTCGCGCGATAGTTGCAGTCGAACGAGACGGCGACACCGAGTGATCGGGCCGTGCGCGCGGCGCGCAGGGCGGCTTCCGCGGACTGCGGGCTGACCGCCGGGGTGATCCCCGAAAGGTGCAGCCAGCTCACTTCCGAGAGCACCCCGCTCCAGTCGATCAGCTCAGGGGGCGCGAGTGCGAACGCCGAATTCTCGCGGTCGTACAGCACTTCGGACGGCCGCTGACCCGCCCCTACCGTCAGAAAGTACATTCCCATGCGCCCGGGGCGGAACTGAACAGGGTCCGTCCTCACGCCGTGCCGCCTCAGTTCCCCGGCGGCCGCATGGCCGAGGCTGTTGTCCGGAAGAACACTGACTACTGTGGCGGAATGGCCCCATTGCGCCAAAGCAACGCCTACGTTGGCCTCCGCCCCGCCAATGTGTGCGACCAATGTCCTCGATTGGAGAAGTAGTTCACTGTGCGGCGCACCAAGTCTCAGCAGAATCTCGCCGAAGCAGGCTATGCCTGCCGCTTGTGTGTGGTTATTTCGCATCATCCAGTAGTGCCTGAGTAGCCGGGTATTGCGCCCGCTTGTGGTCGTAATATCCGATTTGCTAAGTTAAATGTCACCGGTGTCAAAAAGTGGGGTCCTGCCGCACCGTTCAGCTTTGACTCGACGCACAATCCCATGTCCCAGCTTGGACGGGACGGGGTTGTCCTGCGAGGTCATCGACGCGGCGCGGAGTATCCCTCAACTCGACAACGGCCTGCCATGCGCGAACAGGGAGTTCGCCGGGCGTCTGCACGGCTGAATGCTGCTACCGGTAACAGCAACCGGTGTCATTTTTTTATTTTTCGGTCCAATCATGTGGGAGAGAGGGTCATGAAGACAGGTCTGAATTCGACAAGGACTGCAGCCTCGCAAAAGGCTGCGGTGATGTCCGCCGGAACAGTGGCAGCCGCGGTGGCGACCATTCTGGCGGCACATTCGGGAGTCGCGAGGGCGGCGGATGACGCACAGGGTCCGCAGGCCTCTGCGCCCGTCGTGTCGCTCGACGAGGTGATCGTCACGGGCTACCGCAAGAGCTTGAACGCGGCTCTCGATGCCAAGCGCGACTCGGTAGGCTCGGTCGACACAATTGTTGCCGAAGATATCGCGGCCTTCCCCGAGCTGAACCTCGCGGAATCCATTCAGCGCATTCCCGGCGTATCGATCCAGCGCGACGCCGGTGAAGGTCGCCAGATTTCCGTTCGCGGTCTCGGCCCGGCTTATACCCGCGTCCGCATCAACGGAATGGAAGCCCTGACCACGGTCAGCAGCTCCGACGCAAACGGCGGCACCAACCGCGACCGGCCGTTCGACTTCAACGTGTTTGCTTCCGAGCTGTTCAACAACATTGCGGTCCATAAGACCTCCTCCGCGGACATCGACGAAGGCTCCCTGGGTGCCACGGTGGATTTGCGTACGGCTCGTCCGTTCGATTACAACGGCTTCACCGCGGTTGTCGGTGCGAAGGAAGACTACAACGACCTCGCCGGCACGCTCATGCCGCGCTACGCCGGTCTGATCAGCAACACCTGGGCCGACGGCATGTTCGGCGCGTTGGTGTCCGCTGCGTACACGAAGCGCGCAGTCGTCGACGACGGTGCAAGCACGGTTCGTTGGCAGAGCGGCAAGCAGGTCAATACTACACCGCCCAAGCTTCCTACTGATCCGCCGCTCGGCGCTCTGGTGGACAGCTCCGCAAACATCTTCAAGAACCTGCCGGCGCAATACGCAGGCTTGAATAGCGACTTCCGCCCGCGCATACCGCGTTACGAGGAATACCACACCGACGAGGGTCGCTTGGGTATCACCGCGTCACTGCAGTTCAAGCCGTCGGACAAAACGCTGATCAACTTCGACAACCTCTTCGCGCAGTTCGATACGACCCGCGAGGAAGAGCAGCTCGAAAACCCGACCTTCAGCACCACCGGCGGCGCCCCGTTGGGCGTCAATGGCGTTCAGGTCGTGTCGGCCACTGTCGTCAACAACAATATTGTTGCCGGTACCTTCAACAACGTGGACATCCGCGCGGAGCACCGCTATGACGTGTACGACACGAAGTTCCGTCAACACGCGTTGAGCCTCGAGCAGGGTATTACCGACACGTTGAAGTTCAACGGTTCGGTGGGCTGGTCGCAGTCCATCATGACCCAGCCGGAATCGACGACCCTCATCTGGGACATCACCGGCGTCAACGGCTATACGTATGACTTCGCCAGCCAACCCCTGTACAACCGCCTGCCGCTGTTGACCTACGGCAACGCGAACGTGGCTGACCCGAATGCCTGGAAACTGACCCAGATTCGCGAGCGTCCGGGCGACGTCGACAACACCTTCACGAACTACGAAGGCGACCTCGATTGGACGGCCACGGACTCGTTGAAACTGAAGGTCGGCGGCCAGCTGAAGAAGTACGAGTTCAAGACGGACAACTTCCGCCGTACCAGCGAGGCGGCGATTCCCGCCAGCATTGCGGCTCTCAAGGGGAGCCAGTTTGGGACGACGGCCCACCTCACCGGCCTGGCAGACGCGCCGACGGGCACTATCCGGGATTGGGCCGTGCCTGATCTGAGCAGTCCGTTGTTGCAGTTGAACGATCGGTCGGTCTTCCCGTTGAGCGTCACGCCGGCCCTGGGCAGCAACTTCAACGTGTACGAAAAGGATACGAGCGGTTTCGTAATGGCCGACTGGAACACGGATGTGTTGACCGTGCCGATCCGCGGCAGCCTGGGCGTGCGCTTCGTGCACACCAACCAGTTGTCGCTCGGTTATCAGACAACGGCGAGCGGCATCAACTATGTCCCGGCCGAGCACACGTACAACGACGTGCTGCCTGCTTTGAACGTCGTCGCGGAGTTCACCAAAGACTTCCAGGTTCGCGCCAGCGCCGCCAAGGTCATGTCGCGTGCGGGTCTCGGCAGCCTGAACCCGGGTTCGTCGGTGTCCATCGCAGGTAACAACAAGTCGGTGACTACCGGCAATCCAGGACTCGATCCGATTCGTGGCAAGGCCTATGACCTCGGTGCCGAGTGGTACTTTGCCAAGGAGTCGCTGCTGAGCGCGGCGGTGTTCTACAAGAAGATCGATTCTTTTGTCGAGACTTCGAAGACGCTCACCAACTTCGCCGCGAGCGGTCTGCCGACATCCCAGGCAGTGGCTGCATGCGCAGCTGCCAAAAGCGACGCTGCCACCTGTCTGGACAGCTGGACTATCAGCGTCCCCGTCAACACTCCGGGTGGTGACATCAAGGGCGCCGAGGTCAGCTATCAGCAGCCGTTCTCGTTCCTGCCTGGCTGGCTCAGCAGCTTCGGCACGATCGTCAACTACACGTACGTTTCGTCCACCATCAAGTATGTGGACACGAACTCCGTGCCGCAGGCCGGTGTCCCGCAGCAGTACGTGGAGAACACGCTGATCAACCTGTCGAAGAACGCGGCGAACGCCACGCTCTACTACGACAACGGAACCTGGAGTGCGCGTGTTTCGGGCTCGTATCGCAGCCCGTACCTGACGAGCGTTCCGGGTGGCAACCTGAACGACGTCGAAGGCACGAAGCAGACGATCAACATCGACTTCGCGTCCAGCTGGAACATCACGGAACAGTTGCAGGTCACCCTCGAAGGGCTGAACCTGACCAACCAGTTCCAGTACCAGTACGTGGATTCGGTAGCCAACCGCATGAACTACTACCACCAGCAGGGGCGTGACTTCCTGTTGGGCGCCCGGTACAAGTTCTGATTGATGGCGCCTGGCGGCGGGGCCTTATCTCCCCGCCGCCAGTCCGCCGTACGCGCGAGCCAATCCGCTGGTGAAAATGTCATTGCTCACCAGCGCAGCCGGAAACACCTGCTCCAACCCCAGAAACAGCGGCAGATCAGCCGCCGCCCGGTTCTGACAGCTCTTCCCGATTTCAAACAACCGCTTCGCCAGCGGGTCCACCACCTGCTCACCGTCCGCGGCCTTGCGGCGGACGAAATGCATCCAGGCGGCGATCGGCACACACAGCCGGTCAATCGGCCGGCCCGCCTCCAGGTTGTCCTGGATCGTTCCCAACAACCGGAAAGGCAGCTTCTGCGAGCCGTCCCAGGCAATCTGCGCCAGTGCGTGCCGGATGGCCGGGTTGCGGAAGCGCTTCAGGATCGCCTGGATATACTCATTCAGGTCCAGGCGGCGGCTAGCTCCGCGCGGTGCCTCGAGGGTTGGCAGGATGTCGCGTTTCATCATCGTGCCCACGAACGCCGCGAGATCCACATCTTCCATCGCGCCCGCCACCGTTTCGTGGCCGGCGAGCAGACCGAGATACGCGAGCGATGAATGCGCGCCGTTCAACAAACGCAACTTGGCGCGATCGTAGGCTCCAACATCATCGGTGACGATGACTCCCGCGCTGCGCCAATCCGGGGTTTCTCCGGCAGTGCGGTCCTCGATGACCCACTGCACGAATCCTTCGCGCTGCACCGGCCACCGATCCGTCATGCCGAGCACTTCCGCGACGCGCTCCCGCAAATCATCCGTGGTGGCGGGAGTGATGCTGTCGACCATGGTGCGAGGGAATGCGACTTTCTCTTCGATCCAACGCGCCAGGCCGGCGTCCGCGACCTGCGCGAGCTGTTGGACGGCGCGGCCGAGCCGCGTGCCGTTATCGACGAGGTTGTCACAGCTAATGATGGTCAACGGGCCCGTACCGCTGTCGCGCCGTCGGCGCAATGCCTCGACCAGATATCCGATGAGGCTGACGGGCGACTGAGGATTGCTCAGGTCGCGACGGATATCCGCGTGGGACATGTCGAGATTGCCGTCGGGTCCCAGGCAGTAGCCTTTCTCCGTGACGGTCATCGTAACTACCCGCGTGGTCGGGGCAGCCAACCGCGCCAACACGCCTGTTGGGTTCTCCGGGGCCACGAGTGTTTGTTTCAACGCCCCGATGATTCGATAGGAAGTCGTTTCATCCAGCGAGGCGAGGGTATAGAGCCCGTCCTGGGGGGCCAGGGCGTCGCGAACGTCCGTGCTGCGCAGGGAAACTTCGCAGATGCCCCAGCGGGGATCGCTCGCAAGCAACTTGTCGACGAACCACGCCTGATGCACACGGTGAAAGGCGCCAGGTCCGAAGTGGACGATGCCGATATCAACCTGCGTACGATCATACGCGGGGCGTTTCACCTCACGCGGCACCCGCGCGAGGTTGGTCTGGGATAGGAAGTCCATCATGCTCCTGGGGCTGGGGCGAGCATCAAAGCGTGACACCTGTTTTCCAGATGGCGATCTCGCGCTCGTCATTGAGCTCGTTGCGGGACGGCTTGCCGGAAGCAGTGTCGATGATGAGATCCATCAGCTTGGCTCGGGCCTCATCCATGCTCGTGCCTTCCAACACCTGGCCGGCGTCGAAATCAATCCAGCGGGGCTTCTTCTGCGCGAGCGCGGTGTTGGAGGCAATCTTGAGAGTGGGCACCGGGAATCCCAGTGGTGTGCCGCGGCCGGTGGTGAACAGAAGCAGGGTGGCTCCGGCGGCGACCAGCGCGGTGGAGGAAACAGCATCATTGCCCGGGGCTTCCAGCAGCGCAAGTCCCGGCTTGCCGGCGCGCTCACCGTAGAGCAGCACCTGGCTCACCGGTGCGCGGCCCCCTTTCTGCACGGCTCCGAGTGACTTCTCCTCGAGCGTGGTGATCCCGCCGGCAATATTCCCTGGAGAGGGGTTTTCGTAGATCGGTTGGCCGTGATCCAGGAAGTATTGTTTGAAATTGTTGACTACGGAGACGATGCCGTCGAACACGTTGGCGTCGACGGCCCGGCGCATCAACAGCTGTTCCGCTCCGAAAACCTCGGGAATCTCGGTGAGTATGGGTGTGCCACCGGCGGCGGAGAGCTGGTCCGCGATGCGGCCCACCAGTGGATTCGCGGTAATCCCACTGAAGCCGTCGGAGCCCCCGCATTTCAGCCCGATCGACAGGGCCGCGAGCGGGCAGGGCTCACGCTCGTCGCATTCCACAATCTCGACGAGGGCCTCCAGCGCCGCGAGTCCCTCTTCCATTTCATCCTCAATCGCCTGTGCGCTGAACGAACGTATACGGGATTCGTCATGCGGGCCCACCTCAGCCAGCAGTTTGCTGAGCTGGTTGGATTCGCAGCCGAGCCCCACGACGAGCACGCCGCCTGCGTTGGGATGGGAAATGAGTGATGCGAGTATCTTCCGCGTGTGCGCCAGGTCATCGCCCAGTTGTGAGCAACCAAACGGGTGAGTCAGTGCATGTACGCCATCCACACGACCCGCGAACCGCTCTGCTCCCAGCCGCGCAATCCGCTCCGCCGTCCGTGTTACACAACCCACCGTCGTGACAACCCAGATTTCATTGCGCGTACCAACCTTCCCATTGCGACGCCGGTAACCCATGAATTCCAGGGGGCTTTCGGGCGCCGGCGCGGTGACTGTGAGAGGCGCGGACGGTTGGTACTCGTATTGATTGAGACCCGTGAGCTGCGTTGTTAGATTACCGGAATGAACCAGCGAGCCCGGCTCGATGTCACACCGGGCCCGGCCGATCGGCCAGCCATACTTGAGTACGGCGTTCCCGGCTTTGATCGGGCGGATGGCGATCTTATGTCCACGCGGAATCAACTCACGGACGTGAACACAGTCGCAACTTTCAGCAAAACCGCCCGAAACGCCCTGCGGCCCGTCCTGCCGGGACGCTTGCAGATGCCCTGGCAGGCGCTCCAAACTGACACTTTCGCCAGGCTCGAGCTGGCGCACGGCCACGGCCACATCATCGGCAGGATCAATCTGGTGAACGGCTTTGTGCATTGATTGGCGCAGCGCAGTATTCTCCAAGGGAAACCGGTGTCATTTAAAGGGTCCCCCGGCCTTTTGTCCAGCCCCCGGTGCCGCGTACACTGCGGCACCTTTTCACAACTAACGCGAGATCGACCCGACGCGCATGTCAAAAACAAAAACAACCGCCACCCGGACGGCAGCGCTCGATCCGACATCCACCGCGAAGGTCACCGAGAGTATGGGCGGACGCCGCGCCACCATCAATGACATTGCCCGCCTGGCGAATGTGTCCAAGAAAACGGTCTCGCGAGTAATCAACCAGTCGCCGTTCGTCAAAGAGGCCACGCGCGCGAAGATCGATGCCGTCATTCAGCAGATCGGTTACGCGCCCGACCCGCAGGCGCGCGGGCTCGCCTTCCGGCGCTCGTTTCTGATCGGGTTGATTTATGACAATCCCAACGCTCAATACATCGTCAATATCCAGGACGGCGTGCTGGACGCATTACGGGGCTCGGGATTCGAGCTCGTGGTCCACCCCTGCGACCGGTTGAGCGAGGACTTTCTACCCGGCATACGCCGTTTTATCGAGCGGCAGAAGTTGCATGGCGTAGTGCTGTTGCCCCCGATTTCGGAAGACCAGATGCTGGCGCAGGCGTTGCGCGAGATTGACTGTCAGTATGTGCGAGTTGCCGCGGTTCGCCTCGACAACACATCGCGCGCGATCTTATGTAACGACCGCGAAGCCACGGCCGAGGCGGCCAACTATCTCGAGGCCCTGGGTCACCGCCGCATCGGGTTGATCACAGGTCCACCGCAGTACCGGTCCGCGCACGAACGCGTGCTCGGGTTCACATCGGCGTTGGAAGCACGGGGCGTGAAGATTCCTCCCGAGATGATTGTCGAGGGATCGTATACGTTCGATTCCGGTGTTGCTTGCGCCGAGGCGCTCCTGGCGCGTAAGCCGCGGCCTACGGCGATCTTCGCGTCGAACGATGAGATGGCAGCGGGTGTCTACAAGGCTGCCTACAGACTCGGTATCTCGATACCGCGCGAGTTGTCGGTCGTGGGTTTCGACGACTCGCCACTGGCCACGCGTCTTTCGCCGTCACTGACCACGATCCGGATGCCGATTCGTGACATGGGCCGACTCGCAGCCGCTAAGCTGATCCCCGTGAAGGCACCCAATGAGGCCGATCTGTCCACCGTCACGCGGGTCACTCTGCACCTCATCGTGCGCGATTCTTCGCAACCACCGGAAGGATGAGCCGGGCCGATTGGGCGCCCAGTTTTCCCTGGGTGACACCGGTTACCTGCCACCCCGACCACAAGGTATCATCCGCGCCCGGACGCGCATTTCGCTGAAAGTCGAATATGTCAAAGCCCAGTTCTGGAATATCCAAAAAGTTAGTGCTGCACCCGGATCGCCTCTTTCCGGCCGATCCGGCCATCCGGGCGATCGCACGTCGTCTTTATGGCGCCGTTCAAAACCTCCCCATCATCAGCCCGCACGGTCACACGGACCCGGCCTGGTTCGCTGATAACGAACCCTTCGGCAACGCCGCCGAGTTGCTGCTCGCGCCCGATCACTATCTGTATCGGATGCTCTACAGCCAGGGTGTCCCGCTCTCGAATCTCGGCGTTCCGAGTCGCAAGGGCCCTTCCGATGCCGATCCGCGCGAAGCCTGGAAACTGTTCGCTCGCAACTTCCCCCTGTTCCGCGGCACTCCGTCGTATCTGTGGCTGAGCCACGTTTTCAGCGTGGTGTTTGGTCTCGAGGTCGTGCTCGATGAGAAGTCGGCGGATCATTATTTTGATGCGATTGGAGCTGCGCTGCGCACCGATGCCTTCCGGCCCCGCGCCCTGTTCGAGCGATTCAACATCGAAGTGTTGGCGACCACCGAATCACCCATCGATCCACTGGCCCAGCATCGGAAGATCCGCGAGAGCGGTTGGAATGGCCGGGTGGTCACCACGTACCGGCCCGATGCGGTGGTGGATCCCGAGCACGAGCAGTTCCCGGAGGCGTTGCGGCAATTCGGCGAGATGACCGGTCAGGATGTTCACAGCTGGCACGGCTATCTGGAGGCGCACCGCATCCGCCGACGGGCGTTCGCCGATGCAGGCGCGACCGCGACTGACCATGGTCATCCAACAGCCCGCACGGCCGACCTCAGCCAGGCCGAGTGCGAGCAACTCTTCGCTCGCGTTGTCGCGGGCAAAGTCACTCCTGAAGATGCCGAGCTCTTCCGTGCGCAGGTCCTCCTCGAGATGGCGCGCATGAGCCTCGATGATGGCCTCGTGATGCAGATCCATCCGGGTGCCTTCCGCAATCACAACCGCTGGCTGTTCGAGAATTACGGGCGCGACAAGGGCGCCGATATTCCGATGCGGACGGAGTATGTGAATGCGTTGAAGCCGTTGCTCGATCGCTTCGGCAACGATCCGCGGCTGTCGATCATTCTGTTCACGTTGGATGAGACGACCTACAGCCGCGAGCTGGCGCCCCTGGCGGGTCATTACCCGGTGTTGAAGCTCGGCCCCGCCTGGTGGTTCCACGACAGCCCGGAAGGCATGTTGCGTTTCCGCGAGCAGACCACGGAGACGGCCGGGTTTTACAACACGGTCGGATTCAACGACGACACGCGTGCATTCCTGTCGATCCCCGCGCGTCACGATGTGGCGCGCCGCGTGGATTGTGCATTCCTGGCGCGGCTGGTTGCCGAACATCGGCTCGACGAGGACGAAGCGCGGATCGTAGCGGAAGACCTCGCGTATCGCCTGCCGAAGGCAGCGTACCGTCTTTAGACAACACCGACACTACTATGAGCATGACAGACCTATTTTCCCTCGTCGGGCGTACCGCCCTCGTAACAGGCGCCAACACGGGCATCGGCCAGGGGATTGCCCTCGCGCTCGCGAATGCGGGCGCCGACATCGTCGCCGTCGGCCGGACGGCTCCCGAGGAAACTGCAAACCTCGTGCGCGCCACGGGCCGTCGTTTTCACAGCATCGAAGCGGACCTCGGGTCGGCTTCGCATTCAGCCGAGATCGTTCAACAGGCTGTCGAGCATTTCGGCGCGGTGGATATTCTCGTCAACAACGCGGGCATCATCCGCCGCAATGACGCATTGGATTTCACGGAAGCGGATTGGGATGCCGTCATGAACGTCAATCTCAAATCGGCCTTTTTTCTGTGCCAGGCCGTCGCCCGCAAGATGCTCGAGCTCAAACGGGGCGGAAAGATCATCAACATCGCGTCCATGTTGTCTTTCCAGGGCGGCATTCGCGTGGTCTCCTACACGGCCAGCAAGAGCGCCATCGCCGGCATGACCCGCCTGCTGGCCAACGAGTGGGCCGCCAAGGGCATCAACGTCAACGCGATTGCTCCAGGTTATATTGCAACCAACAATACAACCGCGCTGCGCAGCGACGAGACTCGCAATCGCGAAATTCTCGCCCGCATACCCGCCGCGCGTTGGGGCAAGCCGGAGGACCTCGGTGGGGCCGCCGTTTTCCTGGCCTCGCGCGCGTCAGACTACATGCACGGCACTATCGTCCCTGTCGACGGAGGATGGCTCGCGCGCTGATTGCCGCGCGAGCATCTCGCCCCTTCGATGAGCGGGCCGGCGCCCGCATTTCGCCTCAGCCTGCAGCTTGTGTATGGCCGTGGTTACGGTGTACTGCCGTCAATGCGGTCGCGCCGACATTCGCGACCGCAGTATCGACCGCCCTGTCATAGCAGATCTTATACAGGTGGTAGCGATCAACTTGGCGCGCGTTGGGCTGTTGGCAAACAATTCGCGCCGCACGCTGTATACGCTGGTACAGCGCTTCCGCGGAGGCCGAATCCTGTAAGTCGGATTGTGCATAGCTGACACGCAACGACGGTGTTTCAGTGGGCGCGGTGGCAAGCGCTGCTGTCGAGCCCAGCGCTGCTGCGCTGAGCAGGACCAGGCCGCTCAGGATTCCGAACTGACGAGTGGGGCGCATGACGACTCTCCTTACAAATGGAAAACTCGAGGTCTCGTGCTCGTTTCTGCAGTGAGCGTGCGTATAGATGCCCCCTCGCGCGTTTCGGTTTGCTCGCCCAGCCGTGACGGCAGAACGCTTGGGCTCACCTGCGGTGAACGGAGCGGTCGCGTAGAATGAGGACCGTGAAACGACACAAAGCCCGGGAACTGGACCCCTTGAAGCGCCGGATTGCTGATCTGGACCCCAGCAGCATCGACGCCCTGTACGGGCTCGAGCCCGTCTATGAGCCTGGCAACGGCCTGTCGGGGCTGCTGCCCGAAGAGTTTGTGGCGGTTCAGTGTCCCTACTGCGGCGAACGGTTGGAAACCCGCGTTGATCTGACTGCCGACGAGCCGTCGTACATCGAGGATTGCCAGGTCTGCTGTCGGCCCATTCAGTTCGTCCTCGAGCGCGCGGAGCCCGCAGGTCAGGGGGCACTCGTGTCGGTCGAGGTCCGGCGGATCGATTAGCTCGATCCTCGTGACTCACCGCCTCCTGCCATGCAACTCCGAGAGCTCCGAACTGTTCTGCTGATCCACTCGATCGAGGAAACCGATCGCGCGGGCGAGGTCATTCCGCTGGCGGATCGGGCTGACGCATCGCGGGCCGTGCTCAGAGACTCCGGCAAGCTCGCCGAAGCACAGCCTTCAGCGGCGCTGTCGCCCCAGTCACAGGCATTTCTGATCAAACGGTCGCAGCGCCTGCTCGATCGTTTGAAGTTGCGCTCGCCCGCGGTCGTGCATGTGCTGGCGCTGGCGGGTGGTCTGACCTGGCTCGGTCGGTTCGTGCTCGTCGCGGCGGTTGCGGTGGGCATATCGCTCTCCGCGCTGGACGGCAGTCGGCGTATCAACATCCTCGCCTTCCCGCTGATCGGGCTCATTGCCTGGAACCTGTTTGTTTATGTGGCGCTCATCGTGACCTGGCTCAGGACGCGCGGCCGGGCGCCCGCGGGGTTCTGGTTCGCTCATTTCTATGAGCGCTGGATTGCCGGCCGCATTGAATCGTTGATGCGACACTCCACGCGCTACAACGTGCCCCTCACTACGGGATTGCGACGGTTCGCGGCCGAGTGGGGCGCGCTTTCCCAGCCGATCCAGTTCCTGCGCGCCAAGCGGCTGATGCACTTCGGGGCGGCGCTGGTCGCGATCGGGCTGATCGTCGGCCTGTATATCCGCGGGATCGCGCTTCGTTATGAGGCGGGTTGGGAGAGCACCTTCCTCGGCCCGCAAAGCGCGTACGCGCTCATTTCCCTGTTGTACGCACCGGCCGCCTTGCTCTCCGGCGTCTCTTACGGCTCTGTTTCTGAAATCAGCGAATTGCGTTGGACAGCCACGGGCGGTGGCGGCGAGGCCGCTACCTGGATCCATCTGATCGCGATCACAGCCGTGCTGTATATCGTGTTGCCTCGTTTGTTGGCCGCCGGCGCCGTCACGTTTGGTTTGTGGAACCTGTCGCGTCGCATTCCTTTGCCGGCGAATCTTCTGGGCTACACGCGCGCGCTGGTGATAGGTGTTGGTAGTGGCGCCGTTGGAGAGACAGCGAATGTGGTCCCCTACGCCTATGAGCCGAAGGCGCCTTCGATTGCAGGCCTCGAGTCCCTGTTGGGCGCCACGCTGGGCGCCAACCTCAAGATGAGGACGGGCGACCCGGTGAAGTACGGCGATGAAGAGACCGTGGCCGCGCGTCTCGCTGCCACCACCGCCACCTGGCACGTAATCCTGATGACGCTGGCCTCGACTCCCGAAGTTGAAAACCACGGGGCATTCTTGCGGGCCTGGCGTGACTGGCTCGTCAGGAACGCAACCTCGGCGCCCTTGTTGATTGTGATTGATGAAGGGCCTTTTGCATTGCGCCTGCGGGGAGAGTCGGTTTTCGAGCAGCGCCTGCAGGAGCGGCGCAAGTTGTGGCGCGACTTCGTCGCGGGCTATGGCCTGCGGGCGGTGTTTGCGGATCTGATTCAGATCAAGCCCGGCGCTCCTTCCGAAATCAACGCCCGGGATGAAGCGCGCTCGGCGTTGTGGACCGCGAGCGAGCGGGCATGAGTGTCGGCGCAGTCGCCGGCCCCAACCGCGACGCGACCGCTCGCCCAGCCGAGCCGTGCAAAATCAACGTCAGCCTTCTTTCCCACACCAACGTTGGCAAGACAACTCTTGCCCGTACGCTGCTGCGGCAGGACATCGGCGAGGTAGGTGACCGTGCCCACGTCACCGAGGTGGCCGAAAGCCACGTGTTGATTGAATCTCCCGCGGGCGACTCGCTGATCCTGTGGGACACCCCGGGATTTGGTGACAGCACCCGTGTGTTGAAACGCCTGCAACAAGGCGACAAGCCCATCGGCTGGTTCCTGTCGCGCGTCTGGGATCGCTTCGCCGACCGTCCGTTCTGGTGCAGCCAGCAGGCCATGCACAACGCCCGCGAAACGAGCGATGTCATCCTGTATGTGGTCAACGCCGGTGAGGCGCCCTCCGTGGTCGGTTACGTCGATGCCGAAATCCGCATCCTGGGTTGGATCGGCAAGCCCGTCATCCTGTTGTTGAATCAACTAGGAGCCCCGCGCGATTCCGCTCAGTCACAGGAAGATGTGACTCAGTGGCAGCAGCACGTGGCGCAGTACAAATGGATCGAGACGGTTCTGCCGTTCGATGCGTTCGCACGCTGTTGGGTCCAGGAGGGAACCTTGCTCGCCCAGGTGCAACGCCAGTTGACCGGCGGCCGTCAGGCCGCCTTCGGGCGCCTGCGCGAATCCTGGCGGATACGCAATCTCGCCGTGTTCCACGACTCCATGAAAGCGCTCGCCGAGCAGATTGCCGCCGCATCGGTGGATGTTGAGCAAGTGCAGGAGCGCGACATCCAGGGAAAAGCGCGCGCCTGGATCGGCGCGATGGCGACCGGCGTCGACAGCCGAGATCCGGGCCTCGAAAGAGCCCAGACGAATCTCGCCGGGCGCCTCGATTCGAACATCCGCGCAACCACCGCAAAGCTGGTTGAGTTGCATGGCCTGACGGGCCGCGCCACGGACGAAGTTCTCAAACGCATGGGCCGAGAGTTCGCCATTGACCGCCCCGCGGATGCCGACAAGGCCAGTGTTCTCGGTGGGTTGGTCTCGGGCGCACTGGGTGGCCTCGCCGCGGATCTCGGCGCCGGCGGGCTGACTTTTGGTGCCGGTGCGTTGATCGGGGGCGTGTTGGGAGTGTTTGGCGCGCGGGGCATCGCCAAGGCCTACAACCTTGCCCGCGGTGCGAACACGGGAACAGTCAGGTGGTCCCGTGAGTTTCTGTATGCCCGTGTCGCGGCCGCGCTGATGAGATACCTTGCCGTGGCTCACTTCGGGCGGGGCCGGGGTGAGTTTGTGTCGGGGGTCGCGCCGGCGCATTGGCAGGAGGCGGTTCAAAAAGCACTGGAGCGCCGCAAGGCGAGCTTCGATGCCGTCCTGGCGGGAACTGTCACTGCCGCCGCGTTGCTCCCTCTGATCACTTCCAGCGCACAGGAAGTTTTGTTGTACCTGTATCCTGACGTATCACACGTATTTGAATGAAAACCATCAGTGAGGTGCTCATGACTGTGAGGAACAACGGGGCCCGCGCGGCCGCTATCCTCGTCGCCGCCGCCGTAGTCACGGTGGCGGGCTGCTCAAAACAGGCGCCGCCGCCGGTCAATGTTCCGCCGCCTCCGGATCCGTCGGCCACGGCGCGGGCAGCCTGGACCGACTTCGCCTCCTCGTTCATTGAGGGTTACTTCAAGAGCCACCCGTTCTTCGCCGCCCAGGCCGGCCGTCACGAGTTTGACGGTCAGATGGCTGACTGGAGCGCCGACGGCTTCAAGGCCGAAATCGAGCGCCTGAAGGGACTGCGTGAGAAGGCCGCGGCCATCGACCCCGAGCCTCTCGAGCAGGCCCAGCGCTTCGAGCGCGAGTACCTGTTGAGTGTCATCGACAGCGAGTTGTTCTGGCTGGACCAGGCCAGGGCCCCCTTCAGGAACCCCGCCTGGTACATCAACAGCCTCGATCCCGAGTTGTACCTGAGCCGCAACTACGCGCCGCTCGAGAAGCGCCTCACCGGCTACATCGGCTACGCACGAGCCATCCCCAAGATCGCGGAACAGATCAAGGCGAACCTGCAGTCTCCTCTGCCCAAGCCGCTCATTGAGCGGGGCATCGCGGGCTTTGGTGGCTTCGCCGAGTTCTATAAGAACGATGTGCCCAAGGTTTTCGCGTCCGTCAAAGACGAGCAGGCCCAGAAAGATCTCGCGGAAGCCAATACCGCCGCCGCCAAGGCGATGGAGGATCTGAAAAACTGGCTGGTGTCAGAGCGCAAGAAGGGCACTGACAACTTTGCCCTGGGCGCGGACCTGTACTCCGCCATGTTGAAGCAGACGGAGCGGGTCGATGTACCCGTGGCCGATCTCGAAGCCATTGGTCGCGCGGACCTCCAGCGGAATACCGCGGCACTGAAAGCTGCGTGTGAAGAGTATCTGCCGAAGGGAACCGTTCGTGCCTGTATCGACAAGATGAGTGCGAACAAGCCGAAGGGCGGAGCCGTCGACGGCGCACGAGCGCTGCTGAAGGACCTGAAGGCGTTCATCGTAGAGAAGGACATCGTCACTATTCCGGGCACTGAGGAAGCACTCGTCGCCGAGGCGCCTCCCTACATGCGTGGAAATTTCGCGTACATCAATGTGCCGGGGCCATACGAGAAGGGCGTCGCGTCGGTTTACAACATCTCGCCACCGGACCAGAAGTGGAGCGTGAAAGAGCGCGCGGCGTACATCCCGGGAATCGCCACTCTGACCTTCACCAGCGCACATGAGGTGTGGCCAGGACACTTCCTGCAGTTCCTCCATGCCAACCGCAATCCATCCAAGATTGCCGCGCTGTGGGTGGGATACGCCTATGCGGAGGGCTGGGCCCACTACACCGAAGAGATGATGTGGGAAGAGGGTTACGGCAACGGCACTGCCGAGACCCACATCGGTCAGCTCAAGGACGCTCTGCTTCGCGACGTCCGTTTCCTGTCGTCAATCGGTTTGCATACTCATGGCATGACCGTCGCGCAGTCGGAAAAGATGTTCCTCGAAGAGGCTTACGCCGACCCGGGCAACGCGCGGCAGCAGGCGGCTCGTGGTACGTACGATCCCGCTTACCTCAACTACACGCTCGGTAAGCTGATGATCCGGAAGTTGCGGGCGGATTGGGTTGCACAGAAGACGTCGGGTGACGCTAAGGCGGAGCCGATGAAGGAGTGGAAGGCATTCCATGACGCCTTCCTGTCGTATGGTGGTCCGCCAATCCCGCTCGTGCGCAAGGCCATGGTCACCGGGGACAAGGGTTCACTCTTCTGAGACGGCTGCTTCCAGAAAGGTGAGCTGTGCTGTTGTGGCGTCCAGTCGAACCCGGACGCCCAACGGCACCGGTTCATTCACGTCGCCGTGGCCTATCGGAAAGCCTGTTGCACACGGCAGGCCGGTCGCCACGGCAAGATCCCTCAGCACATCCACACTGTTATAGCTTGCGTCCCGCTCTTCACAGTGCGTGAACGAGCCAAGCGCGATGCCCTTGATTTGACGGAACACGCCCGCCAGCTCGAGGTGTGTCCACATCCTGTCGAGGCGGTAGGGGCGCTCGCCAACATCCTCGAACACCAGGATCGCGCCCTCGAGGTCGGGCATGAACGGCGTGCCCAGCAGGCGAGTGAACATCGAGAGGTTGCCGCCCAGCAAAGGCCCCTCGGCGATCCCTTCCACAAACGTCGCCGTCCCTCGCAGCGGTGCTGCGGGCGCGTCGGATTCCAGCAGCGAGAACAATCGCTCACTGGTCGGCCGACCCAGCCGACCCAGTTGGGTCAGCACCGGCCCGTGAATGCTCACCAAACCGTGGCTCTGGCGCCACTGGTGAAGGGCGGTTATGTCAGAAAACCCGATAATGGCCTGACTCGCAGCGCCGCTCATTGCGACTCGGCCCGCACCGATGTTGGCGCCCGCCGTGCTGGCGCGCGTGAGTCGTGCTGCATCCTTCGGCGGGGTCCGCTCCAGGTCCCGCAGCAGCCGCATCGTGCCGTAGCCCCCGCGGGCGCAGAAGATCGCTTTTATCTCGGGAGACGCGAGTGCTGCGCGCAGCTCTGCCAGCCGGCGGGCGTCGTCGCCGGCGAGGTAGCGGTCACGTTGGAAAATGCCGGGGTCGTATTGAACGCGGTAGCGTTCGGCGAGGATCGCGAGGCCGGCTTCGAAGGATTCGCGATCGAAAGGGCCAGCCGGTGCGATGACGGCGACCGGGTCGCCGGGGTGCAGAGCGCGGGCTCTATGAAAAATCGTCTGCGTCGCCAGAGTCTTGCCAATTGCTCGGATGGGGCCGTCGGTCTGACAGGCCGATCAGTCTGACAGGGCCTTCAGATCACGCATCAGGGATGCGCGGCCGCGATCGAGCTGATCCAGCCGCTGGGCTGCATCGCGCAACGCGATAATGTTCTTCACGGGCGCCTCGTGCAGACGGCGGTAGGTGTTGCGGGCGGCGAGCCACTGACGAGTTGTCGTCTGGTAACGAGCCGCGAGCTCACGGCGCATGGTGATGATGGCGAGAGGGCTGGCGTGCATCATTTCTCAGTCCTGTGCGGGCCCGTCACTGGGCCGTTTGCTTCAACCCGTTACCGGGCGATGTGCGCGAAGAATGCCGATGAGTCATGACAGATGTGCGACAAAAGCCTGATCGTTGCTGACTGGTTGCGGATGTATCACACAGACCGTTGTACAAAGTGAACGTTCATCACATTCGGGCACGTTGACTCACGTCCGGACGCAACTGGAACACATCACTGTGAACCTGACAACCGAATTCCGATGCAGTTCGGTGGTGTTGGCACCACCGTCCGCCGTCACCCGATTCCGCGGCGATCGTATGACCCGCCGGTCCGCGGTTGAGTGATCGCCCGCGACCTACGGATCACCGCGCCCGAGGTTTGATCCTCAGCCGGAACGGTGCCGCGTTGCGAGCTTTGGGTCGCCACGCGAGCACCTCTCCCTTCTGCAGATTCACCGGATCCACCCTGGGTGCCGAGATTTCAGTCTTCTGACAGAACTCCTGGATCATCTGCTCGGGTGAGTGACCGGCCGCGAGCAGCAGGTTCACTTCACCGAGGGCGGCCGCGGTGAGCTGTCTGGGTCGCGAGGCAATCTGCAGCAGGCTCGCCGCCACGGCGCCGCCTTCCGGTGGCGCTTTTTCACTGTCGATCACCAACCAGTGCGGACGGCCGGTGCGCGCGAGCAGATCTCTCAGGTGCGGGAGCAGCGACTCGATAAAGGCTTTGCGCTCGGGCACGGGTAAACCTGACAGATTGATGACACCGCTTTGGTCCGGGCTACGGAAAAGCTTGAGAATCTCTTCAATACTGGGCGGCCGCTCGCGGCTGCCGAGCGCCACCGCGCCATTGATCGTTTCGTAGCCACCGTCGGAATCCACGACGCAGAAGCTGTACTTGGATTCAGATAGCGCTTCCAACAAGGCAGTGGCGGCCTCCGATTTACCGCTACCCGTCTCGCCGGTCAGCAGGATGTTCTCTCCATATGGATGGATTCGCACTTCCTGATCGGAAGCATCGACACCGAACAGGATGTGTCGCCGGGTGAGCTCAGATTCGCGCGAGGCGAGATCATCTTTCAGCAGGCCTTGAATCAGCTCGCTCACACCCGCGCCCCGTTCGCCGGTGGTGACGAAGTCAGCCGCTTCCTTCAGCGTCGGAAGCGCGTTCGCCGTCGCCACGCCGCATTCGCACAACGCTAAAAGCGCATGATCATTTTCGGCATCGCCAATGCCGACGGTGTTATGGGCAGACAGCCCCAGTTTCCTGAGAGCTGCGAGCAGACCGCTCGCTTTGTTCATGCCGGCCGGCAGGATCATGACGGCGCCCTTGTTGAAGATGACCTGCAACTCGAGTCCCTGCTCCTTGATGGTCTCGAGCACCACGGTCTCCCAAGGCTCCCAGGTCGCCACAATCGCGCGCCCCACCGAAATCCGCTCAACCCCACGAGCGCGCAACGCAGCGACAAACGCATCCGGTGGCCTGTCGGCCAGCGGCGTCTCCGCGTCCGTTTTCGGGTCATAAAGTAGTGCGCCGTTTTCGGCGACTACATAGGCGAAGAGATGCAGGTACGGACACACGGTCTTGAGCTCATCGAGCTCACGGCCGGTGACCAGTACAACCTGCCGGCCCGAGGCAATGAGCCGCTCTACAGCCGCCGCCGTTTCAGGAAAAACGGTCCCCTCGGTAGCCAGGGTTCCGTCGTAGTCGGTGCACAAGGTGAGATATCGCATATCGGGCGGGGCTCGCAAGTAGCATTCCCTTCGCAGTATGCGGGTTGTCGCGACCGCCGTGGTTCCGCGGATTTACCTCGGTGGGCGTGATGGCGGCGTGGTTCCTCGGGGACACGTCAGTAGTCCGCTGCGGAACATGGCGGTGGTGCGTTGGGCGCCGTGGTTCGACGGGGTTTACGTCGGCGGTGTGCGGATGCCGCCGTGGTTCCACTGTGACGCGCCGGTGGTTGTGTGACGCCTCGTCGGCACGTCCTAGCGAAGATCATGCGCGCCGTCAGCTGGCGCGGACTGGTTGGGCGCAAGAGGGCTGTTTTCAGCCGCTGCCTCCAACCTCAAAGCGACGTGAGCGGCTCGTGCGCAAGCCGACGGCGCGCATGACCTTCGCTACGCCGCGCTTCGCGACGCCAATCGATGTGTGCTGCTCTGGCCGCCTGCGGCGGCTACGTGGCGTCGAGTTGGCGGCCGGATTTGGAGGACTTCGGCCGCCGAGCGTGCACATCTTCTTCGCTCGGCAGCCGGGGCCCCTGATGGGCACGACCGCGCCGGCAATCCTCGATGTGAGTTTCGATTGGCACCAGCGCCTGAACTGGCACTGGTTCCAATTCTTATTTCTTGAACGACCGGGCGGGCACTTTGGCCCGCTTGGCTTTCAGCTGTTGAAGCTGGCCATTGATCCAATAGCCACCCAGCATCCCCGCCACCATGGCAATGACACTGATGCTGCTGTCATCGAGTTGGAAAAAGTCCATCGCAAAAAGTCCCCGTTTGGCTGCCGTGAAACATAACAGCGGTCGCAGCCGCTCTGGGAGTCGCTGCTTCGCGACTTGCCATCTTTTGTTCAATTCCTCGAACCGCGTCCCGATTTTCTAATGGCTGAGCCCGTGGCTGCGCTGCAGCACGGGCGAGGCGTTTTCTCACGCCGCGCTAACGCAGCAGTCCCTACATTGCCGAGCATGGACAAGTCGAACATCGCCTTTGCCCTGATCACCGCCGTCCCAGGAGCCTGTCTGACTCATGTTCGCCTGCTGCGGCCGGCCCGCAGCGGCATCTTTGGGCGATCCTTTCACTTACATGGCGTCGACCATGCGCGTGAAAGGATCGCCCAAAGCTGCTCGCTGGGGGCCAGCCTCGCGACGGCGCCCATGAGTCAAACAGGCTCCTGCCGTCTACATCACCGTCGCGCTGGTCCTTTCCCGCGTGTCCCGCAAGCGTGAATCAACCAGCGGCGGCCGGGCGCGTAACAAACACAAGAGGAACGGCCCGTGGACCTCATTTTCATCCTGATCATCGCGGTTCTCTACGCCGCCACCCACTGGCTGACCTGGGCCCTCTCGCGCCTGGGAGGTGTGGAGTGAGCGTTCTGTACATCGTCAGCGGCGTACTGACGGCAGGGCTCTTCTTCTACCTCCTATACGCCCTGTTCAAGCCGGAGAAATTCTGATGACGCCCGTGTCGATAGCCTTCATCACGGTGTTCTTCCTGCTGCTGCTCGTCACCGTGAAACCGTTCGGGCTCTACATGGCGAACGTCATGGAAGGCCGGCCCATCTGGCCCCTTCGGGTCGGTGCTCGCTTCGAGCGGTTCATATACCGGTTGTGCGGCATCGATCCCGATACCCAGATGGGGTGGAAGAAGTATGCAATTGCATTGCTCATCTTCAACACGCTGGGTGTCATCTTCGTGTATGCGCTTCAGCGCCTGCAGGCGTGGTTGCCGCTGAATCCGCAGCAGTTCGCCAACGTCTCCGCGGACTCGTCGTTCAACACCGCCGTCAGCTTCGTCACCAACACGAACTGGCAGGGGTATTCCGGCGAGTCGACCATGAGCTATCTGACACAGATGGCGGGTCTTGCCGTGCAGAACTTCCTGTCGGCCGCTACGGGAATCGTCGTAGCCATCGCGCTCATCCGGGGCTTTGCCCGGCACAGTTCCAGCACGATCGGCAATGTGTGGGCGGATCTCACGCGCTCGATTCTCTACATTCTGCTGCCGCTGTCGGTCGTTCTCGCGCTGGTGCTCGTCGGTCAGGGTGTTGTCCAGAACTTCAGTGCCTACAAGGACGTCACCACGATCGAGACACTGACCTACCAGAATCCCAGGATCGATGCCGATGGCAATCCCATCAAAGATGCCGCGGGCAATCCCGTCACGGAAACGGCGACCGCCCGTAAACAGACCTTGCCCATGGGGCCCATGGCTTCGCAGGAAAGCATCAAGGAGTTGGGGACCAACGGGGGTGGCTTCGTCAACGCGAACTCCGCCCATCCGTACGAGAACCCAACCGCGATCTCGAACTTCCTGGAGATGTTCGCAATCCTGCTCATTCCCATGGGTTTGACCTACACGTTCGGTCGCATCGCAGGCGATACGCGTCAGGGCTGGGCGGTCTTCGCGGCGATGGCGATTCTCCTGGTTCCGCTCGTGGGAATGGCCGTTCACAGCGAGCAACAAGGTAATCCCCTGATTGCCAGGCTGGGAGTGGATCAGACCGCCAGCGCCCTGCAGCCCGGCGGCAACATGGAGGGTAAAGAGTCGCGTTTCGGTATCGGTGCCTCGGCGTTGTTTGCATCAGTGACGACGGCCACGTCGTGCGGTGCTGTCAATGCGATGCATGATTCCTTTACCCCGCTCGGCGGCTTCGTGCCGCTGATCAACATGCAGCTGGGCGAGGTGATGTTTGGCGGCGTCGGTACCGGCCTGTACTCCATGCTCATCTTCGCCATCGTCGGTGTGTTTATCGCCGGACTGATGATCGGCCGCACGCCGGAGTATCTTGGCAAGAAGATCGAGTCCTTCGAAATCAAGATGAGCTCGATTGCCATCCTCGTCATGCCGCTCATTGTCCTCACCGGTACGGCAGTCGCCGTCAGTGTGGCCGCTGCCAAGGCAGGCGTGGCCAATCCGGGCGCGCATGGATTCTCCGAGATCCTGTACGCGTTCTCGTCGGCGGGTAATAACAATGGCAGCGCCTTCGGTGGCCTGTCCGCCAACACGCCGTTCTACAACATCGCGTTGGGGCTCGTGATGTGGTTTGGGCGGTTCTGGCCGATCGTCGCCGTGTTGGCCGTCGCAGGCTCGCTTGCGGCCAAGAAACGAATTCCCGTCACGGCCGGCACCATGCTGACCTACGGCCCGACGTTCGTGATTCTGTTGATCGGCACCGTGTTGCTCGTGGGCGCGCTGACCTTCGTCCCCGCTCTCGCCCTGGGCCCGATCGTTGAACACCTGACCCTGTGGGGTGCCTGAGAATGACCGCAATCCCCCGCCGCAAACTCTCGATGTTTGACCGCGCCCTGGTAGGCCCCGCGCTGGTTGAGTCCTTCCGCAAGCTCGACCCCCGTATCCAATGGCGCAACCCGGTGATGTTCGTCGTCTACATCGGCAGCGTCCTGACCACAGCGCTGTGGGTCCAGGCCATAACCGGGCAGGGCGAAGCGCCAGCCTGGTTCATCGCCAACGTAGCCATCTGGCTATGGTTTACCGTCCTGTTCGCCAACTTCGCCGAAGCGCTGGCCGAAGGCCGCAGCAAGGCACAGGCCGCGGCATTGCGCGGCCTGAAGCAAACAGTGTTTGCGAAAAAGCTCACATCGGTAAAAGAGCGCTCCCGTCACACCTCCGTTCGCGCCGACCAGCTTCGCAAAGGCGATGTAGTCCTGGTAGAAACGGGCGACTACATCCCCGCGGATGGTGAAGTCATCGAAGGCGCAGCCTCCGTAGACGAAAGCGCCATCACCGGCGAATCCGCTCCGGTCATCCGCGAATCCGGTGGTGACTTCTCTGCCGTAACCGGCGGCACGCGCGTCCTGTCTGACTGGATCGTCATCACCATTACGGTCAACCCGGGCGAAACCTTCATCGATCGCATGATCGCCATGGTCGAGAATGCCAAACGCCAGAAAACCCCGAACGAAATTGCACTCACCATCCTCCTGGTAGCACTCACTCTCGTCTTCCTGTTCGCCACCGCGACACTCCTGCCGTACTCACGGTACGGCGTAGAAGTCGCGAAGCTCGGCACCCCGATCACCCTCACGGCGCTCATCGCCCTGTTGGTATGCCTCATTCCAACAACCATCGGCGGCCTGCTGTCGGCGATTGGTGTCGCAGGCATGAGCCGCATGCTGCAGGCAAACGTCATCGCAACGTCCGGTCGCGCAGTCGAAGCCGCCGGCGACGTCGATGTGTTGCTGCTCGACAAAACCGGCACGATCACGCTGGGCAATCGCCAGGCAGCCGCTTTCATCCCCGCCCAGGGCGTAACGGAAGAAGAGTTGGCCGACGCCGCGCAAATCGCCTCTCTGTCGGATGAAACACCGGAAGGGCGAAGCATCGTCGTATTGGCCAAACAGCGGTTCAAACTGCGTGAGCGGGACCTGGCCTCACTGAATGCCACGTTTATACCGTTCTCCGCCCACACACGCATGAGCGGCGTGGACCTCGGTGACCGGCAGATCCGCAAGGGTGCGGCCGATGCCATACAAAAACATATCGGCGATACATTTCCCAAGGCCATTCTGACCACCGTACAGGACGTCGCCCGGCGCGGCAGCACGCCTCTGTTGGTCAGCGATGGACGGCGGGTGCTCGGTGTCATCGAGCTGAAGGACATCGTCAAAGGCGGCATCAAGGAACGCTTCGGCGAGCTGCGCCGCATGGGAATCAAGACCATCATGATTACCGGCGACAATCCGCTGACGGCTGCCGCGATCGCGGCGGAAGCGGGCGTGGATGACTTCCTGGCTGAGGCGACCCCGGAGGCCAAGCTCGGATTGATCCGTTCACATCAGGCCGAGGGACGCCTCGTCGCCATGACCGGCGACGGCACAAACGACGCACCCGCGTTAGCCCAGGCCGATGTCGCCGTAGCCATGAACACCGGCACGCAGGCCGCGAAAGAGGCCGGCAACATGGTGGATCTCGACTCCAACCCCACCAAGCTCATTGAAGTCGTCGAAACCGGCAAACAGATGTTGATGACCCGCGGCTCGCTGACGACCTTCAGCATTGCCAACGACATCGCAAAATACTTTGCGATCATCCCCGCCGCGTTTGCCTCCACCTATCCTCAGCTCAACGCGCTCAACGTGATGGGTCTGGCAAGTCCGTTTTCCGCGATCCTGTCAGCAGTGATATTCAACGCGCTGATCATCGTGTTCCTGATCCCGCTCGCCCTGAAGGGTGTGAAATACAGGCCGTTGGGCGCAGCCGTCCTGCTCCGCCGCAATATGCTCATCTATGGCCTGGGCGGCATTCTCATCCCCTTTGCAGGAATCAAGCTGATCGACATCAGCCTGGTCCTCGCCCACCTCGCCTGAGAGCACGAGCCTGAGAGCACGAGCCTGAGAGCACGAGAGGTTACCGACATGAATGGCATCATCCGACCCGCAATTGTTCTCTTCCTCACCCTGACGGTCCTGACCGGCATCGTGTACCCGTTCGCCGTCACCGGCCTTGCTCAACTCCTCTTCCAGGATCAGGCGCAAGGCAGCGTGCTAATGGCGGACGGCCACGCGGTAGGCTCGCGAATCATCGGCCAGAGCTTCAGCGACCCGAAATACTTCTGGAGCCGTCCTTCTGCGACGGCCCCGCAGCCGTACAACGCAATCGCCTCGGGCGGCTCCAACCAGGGCCCACTCAATCCCGCGCTAACGGACGCCGTGAAGTCCCGTATTGACGCGCTGAAGGCGGCAGACCCCACCAACCCGTTGCCCATTCCCGTGGACTTGGTTACAGCCTCGGCCAGCGGCCTCGACCCCGACATCAGCATCGCGGCGGCGCGATACCAAGCTGCTCGCGTCGCCCGTGCCCGAGGACTCGACCCCGTCAGCGTGCAATCGCTGATAGATGCGCACTCGCACGGGAGACTGCTGGGCATCATCGGTGAGCCTAGAGTGAACGTGCTCGAGCTGAATCTGGCCCTGGACGCAGTGAAGCCCCAGAATGCTCTTCCCGGCGCGTAGCGCCGCTACATGAACGGCGTCGCGCGAAGCGCGATCCCGTTGAAAGTTGCGCGCAGCGCATGAACAGACCCGACCCGGATCAACTTCTCGCCCACATTCAGGCCGAAGAAGCCCGCGCCAAACGCGGGCGTCTGCGCATCTTCTTTGGCGCCTCCGCCGGCGTAGGCAAAACATACGCCATGCTCGAAGCCGCACGCGGCATGCGCGCGGCAAGATCCTGTGACGTCGTAGTCGGCTACGTCGAGCCACACGGCCGCGTTGACACGGAGCGTTTGCTCGAAGGCCTCGAGATACTCCCGATGCAGGCCGTCAAATACCGCGGCATCACAAGAAAGGAGTTCGATCTAGACGCTGCGTTAAAACGTCACCCTGACATCCTGTTGGTTGACGAGCTCGCCCATTCAAACGTAGTCGGAGGCGATCCTCCACCACGCCATCCCAAACGCTGGCAGGACATCCAGGAGCTGCTGGAGGCAGGCATTACAGTCTGGACAACGGTGAACGTCCAGCATCTGGAAAGCCTGAACGACCTGGTGGCCCAGATTACCGGCATCCGCCAACGTGAAACGCTGCCCGATCGCGTCTTCGACCAGGCCGATGACATCGAGCTCATCGATCTGCCTCCAGACGACCTGTTGGCGCGCCTGCATGCAGGCAAAGTTTACGTAGCCGACCAGGCATCAAACGCAGTAGAACGATTTTTCCGAACGCCGAACCTCATGGCGTTGCGGGAGCTCGCCCTGCGCCGTGTTGCTGACCGTGTAGAGGCTGCCGCTCGGGCGTTGCCGACGAGCCGCGGCAGCGGTCGCTTTGCCAATGACCGCATCCTCGTGGCCGTCGGCCCCGATAGCCAGGCGGAGCAACTCATCCGCGCCGGCAAGAGAATGGCCGATGCCCTCGACTCCGGCTGGATCGTGGTCTACGTCGAAACTCCCGAGTTGCTGCGCCTGTCCGAAGCCGAGCGCGATCGCCGGGTCGATCTGCTCAGACTGGCCGAATCGCTGGGGGCGGAAACCGTCACACTCGACGGCCCCTCCGCGGCGGCCACTCTCCTCGAATACGCGCAAACGAGAAATGCAACACGCGTAGTGGTGGGTCACCCCAAGCGCAAAGGCTGGCGCGCCTGGATCCGCGCCTCAACCGCCACTGAGCTCATCAAGAACGCAGAAGGCTTCGATGTCATCACGATTGCGGCGGCCACCGAATCAACCGCGCGCCGCCGATCCAACTTCGAGACCCCCGCGCAGCCCGTCAAATGGGACCGCTACGCCTGGGGAGTCATCACCACAGCCGTTTGTACAGCGCTGGCCTTCTGGATGTTCCCCCGCTTCGAGCTGTCCAACCTGGTGATGGTGTACCTGTTAGGCGTGACGGTGGCGGGGCTGAGGCTCGGGCGCCTGCCGTCACTGATGGTGGCACTGCTGAACGTGTTCGCTTTCGACTTCTTCTTCGTGCCGCCTCGTTTCAACTTTGCGATCTCCGACGGACAGTACTTCGTCACATTCGCCGTCATGTTGATCATCGCCCTGGTCATTGCGAACCTGATGGCGAACATCCGCCAACAGACACGCGTCGCGGGCGCGAGAGAAAGGCGGACTGCGCTTCTGTATGCCATGAGTCGCGAGCTGGCGGCAACGCGCGGTCTGTCCAGCCTTGCCCAGGTAGCAGTCAGTCACGTGGCGGAGGTGTTCCAATGCAAAGCGGTCATCCTTCTTCCCGATGCCACCGGCAAGCTCCAATACCCCCGCGCCCCGCGGTTGCCGGCATCGTACCGGCATGCGGATCTGGCCGTCGCCCAGTGGGTTGTCGATCACGAACAACGTGCAGGACTCGGCTCTGACACGCTTCCAGCCGCACCGGGACTCTATCTACCGCTAGGCCAGAAACTCGGCGTGTTAGCTGTCCTACCGAGCAATCAACGCCGCGTTCTGCTCCCGGAACAACGTCACTTGCTGGAAACTTTTGCCGGCCAGATCGGCATTGCCATCGAGCGTGCGCGGATGGCGGAGGCTGCGGAAGCAGCCAGTCTCGACGCCGAGCGAGAGAGCTTGCGCAACACACTGCTCGCCTCCATATCTCACGACTTGCGGACCCCTCTGGCAGTTATGGCTGGCGCAGGCAGCACGCTTGCAGAACGCGGCCCCACGCTGGATGAGACAACGCGAACGAGTCTCGCACGTTCCATCGAGGTCAAGGCGCGTGAAATGTCAGACCTGGTATCCAACGTGCTGGATCTGATGCGGTTTGAATCCGGCCAGGTGGTTCTTCGCACGGAGGTGGAAACACTCGATGACCTCGTCGGCACCGCTTTGCACGGGCAACTCGTCAACCACGTGGTAGATGTACGTTTGCCAGCGGATCTGCCACCCGTTGTCGTGGATGCCAAGTTGATTGTCCAGGTGCTGGCCAACCTATTCGACAACATCGCCAAGTACACGCCCGCGGGCACGCACGTGACTATCTCGGCAATTTCCGAAGGCAAGCGCGTCAGAGTGCAGGTCGATGACGATGGTCCGGGCTTGCCACCCGGCAACCCGGCGCGCCTGTTTGACAAGTTTCAGCGCGGCGACGGGGAGGGCGCGATTGTTGGAGTCGGGTTAGGTCTTGCCATCTGCCAGGCCATCATCAGGGCCCACGGAGGCGAAATCACGGCCGGCCAACGCGTACCCCGGGGCGCGCGTTTCGAGTTTACGATTCCGGCGGGCGACGCCGCGCTCGGCGGGGAGCGCACTGCGGCCGGATCAACAGGGCATGCGGGGCC